>JACCDG010753866.1_pt1 | contig 183016 bp, 163 predicted proteins | sample 7442471 | NCBI WGS metagenome assembly JACCDG01 (sample SAMN15323444, study PRJNA562643) | freshwater metagenome | isolation source: river surface water | place: USA:Blue River Watershed | collected 2017-08-17 | reverse complement strand
TCAGTATTTGCCCTGACTCTTCGTTGCTCGTCATCACATATGTCCAATATGTATCCTCCTCGACGCCTCGATTCAGGGCAAATACTGAATTCAGGATCGGGAAAGATTTATTGGACGAGGTACTAGATCAGAAATATCTGACGAAATGAGAATTTGCTGTGGATGACGTCGCTCGCCATCATTGCAACCACTACATATTCGATATTGTGGCCCGCGACTCACAAGTGGGGTCTTCAATTGTGCAATTTGAAAAAAGTCATGGGTAGAAACATGCCCGATTTTGTTTTCAGCATGCAAATCATGGCAACAAGACAAGATATGCCCGTCCCAAGCGATAAAATTGTGTCGAGCAATAATTCCACAAAATGATCCCTGCTCTATACCGAAACGTCTCGTCAATGAGTGATCTGACAAAAACCCACCGCGATTGTGACATCGGCTAATGCCAGCAATAGGAATAGATCGCTCTGCCCAAAAACGAATCACGTCCGCCTCAGTAAATTCTGCATTATCCGGAATTGTCGCGTTGATCTGTACCCGTCCGGGCAAAGCACTGTTCGCTTGGAGAATATTTTCCATGACTCGATCCCAATCGATCTTCATCGTTTTGGAATAAGTCTCTTTACTCACACCGGGAACGCTGACCAGAATCACCGTGATATCTGCAGCCTTCAACGATTGAATCATTTTCTCTCTGAGGAGAAGGCCATTCGTCACGATACTCACACGAATTCCAATCTCTTGCCGAATCGCCTTCACCCAATCTGTGCACTTCCTGTGCATCAGAGACTCGCCCATTCCGCACATGATTACACGAAGAGGAGATTCACTGCCGATTCCCAACCTGGTTCGTGCTTTTTCAGCAGGCAAACCAACTTCTCGCCCTTCCAAAAATTTTGAGTAGACCTTGAGATGCGACAAAAAATGAGCGAAATCTTGATCCGACATGAAACTCTCACCTCGCTTCATCTCGTGCCGCGGACAAAATGCACACACTGTATTGCAACGACCGCTGAGTTCCAGATCAAAGATATAGGGCAGAACGATTGGAGAGTTTAGGCTCACTCAATCCAGTTTACCGGACGAAAGAAACGAATCACATGGGGGGCAGATTCAGTTCGAAATGCCGCCATGCCCAAAAAATAAGAAGGCTGAGAGATCCCCGCTTCTCTCAGCCTTCCTAGTAAATCAGGTTCCCACAGGAACCGTTATAAACTGCCTTTCGGCTTACTCGACTCATCGGACTCAGAGATCCCCCTCCACTGCTGAGCTCGAATCGTCCCCTTACTTTTTCCCTTAACCTTCTAACAAACCCTATGATTCAACTCTGAAGAAGTCGTCGCATAACGTCAATGTAAATATTACACGGTTGTCATTTTTTTCTTATGTAAGGATTACATCGAATGAAAGGATGCAGGCCGTGTCACCAAATTCGATTTATGGCGATGTCCGCCAGAATGACTATTCCCACTCGATGGTAGCTGGTGGCTTCGACGAAATATCATACACTACGCGATTGATTCCCTTCACGCGTGCAATAATTCGACTCGAAATGATCTGAACCAAATCCCATGGCAGGGCAGCTATATTGGCAGTCATTCCATCTTCGGATTCCACACAGCGAACAACAATTGTATTTTCATAAGTTCGCTGGTCTCCCATGACCCCAACCGATTGAATCGGAAGGAACACACAAAAACTTTGCCAAAGGCGTTCATACCATCCGAACTCTCGAAGGGCTTGCTGCAGAATATCATCAGCCTCCTTGAGAACGGTCAGTCTTTCTTCCATCACCTCGCCCATGATCCGAATCGCCAAACCCGGCCCTGGAAAGGGATGTCGCCACACAAATTCATGCGGTAATCCTAAAAATTCACCAATACGTCGAACTTCATCTTTGAAAAGGTCGCGAAGCGGTTCAACTAACTCAAAAGGCAGATGCTCCGGCAAACCTCCAACATTATGATGGCTCTTGATCACGGAAGACGGGCCTCCATGAAAGCTCTGGCTCTCAATAACGTCTGGATACAGAGTTCCCTGAGCGAGATATCGAATGTCTTTCATTTTCTTGCTCTCACGTTCAAAGATTTCAATAAAAACTCTGCCAATGATTTTTCTCTTCTTCTCAGGTTCGATCACACCCTTCAATTCAGAGAGAAACTCAGAACTTGCATCTACTGTAGAAATTGGAAAATTAAATTTTTCAGCGAACAATGCGGTCAACTTCTTCAGCTCGTCTTTGCGAAGAAGCCCAGTATCGACACAAAGACAATCAACACGGTTCGGAAAAAGTTTATGTAGTAAAACCGCAACGACTGCAGAATCAACGCCGCCACTTAACGCGCACAAAACTCTGCCTTCTTTTAACTGCAATTTTAACTTGTTGCCGATTGATTCAACAATCGTGTCAGACTTCCAATCAAAACGAAAACGACACGCGACCAAGAATCTTCTCAAAATTTCGAGGCCTCTCTCGGTATGATGAACCTCGGGATGAAATTGAAGTCCGTAGAGCGCACGGTTACGATGTTCGACCGCAGCAATGACTCCGTTATTTGTTCTCGCTACCTCTTTGAAGCAATCGGGCAATTGCTCGGCGTGATCTCCATGACTCATTAAAACTTTGCGGGTTTCCGATTTATCGAAAAGACGGCCTTCAGAAACTAGCACGGTCTCGACACCATATTCTCGAGTCTTGCCGCTGAGGATTTTACCTCCGAATGACTGAACCATCCACTGCATGCCGTAACAGATTCCGAGAACAGGCACATGAACATCATCAAGTGAAAATGAAAGATGAGGAGCTCCGACGTCCGAAACACTCGAAGGCCCTCCCGACAAAATCAGTCCCATCGGTTTCTTCGCTGCCAATGTCGCCAAATCAATGGATGGAGGATAGATTTCTGACAGAACTCCAATCTCTCGCAATTTGCGCGCGATCAGCTGCGTATACTGACTTCCGAAATCAATAATGAGACAAAGTTCCATCGGTATAACTCCTAGTGTACTAAGACAATTGGTAGTTCGGAGCTTCCTTCGTGATGAAGACATCGTGCACATGAGATTCCTTCAGACCATTTGAAGTAATGCGCGTGAATTTTGCTCGTTTTGTCAGACTCGAAATATCCTTCGCCCCGACATATCCCATTCCTGCACGAAGACCTCCCATCAGTTGGTAGATCACGCCTGAAACAGAGCCTCGATAGGGCACTCGGCCAACGATTCCCTCAGGCACTAGTTTCGCTAAATCTTCGTTCGGCTTGGTATGATCCTGAAAATAACGATCGCGAGATCCGGCCTTCATTGCTTCCAGGCTTCCCATGCCACGATGCTCTTTATAGGATCGTCCTTGATACAAAATAGCTTCGCCAGGGCTTTCATCAGTACCCGCAAGAAGAGAGCCCACCATGACAGCGCTCGCTCCGGCAGCCAACGCTTTCACGATATCGCCTGAATATTTAATTCCACCATCTGAAATCAGGGGAATATTTCCAGCAACTGCAGCGCACTCAAGAATTGCAGAGAGTTGTGGAACTCCTACTCCAGAAACAACGCGAGTTGTGCAGATACTGCCTGGACCAATCCCGATCTTCACTCCATCAGCACCGAGATCAATTAAAGCCTTCGTTGCCTCTGCGGTTGCCACATTTCCAGCAACGACCGGGATCTTCACAGATTTCTTCACTCGCTTTAAAGTCTCCATGACTCTTGCTGAATGCCCATGTGCTGTATCCAAAAACAAAATATCCACTCCAGCGTCGACAAGTTTCTCTAAACGCTCTTCCCATTCCGGACCCGTGCCCAATGCAGCACCCACCCGTAAACTTCCTCGAGCGTCTTTCGATGCTCCAGGGTACTGAGCTGTCTTTTGGATATCCTTAATCGTGATCAGCCCTTTGAGGTCACCATTTTTTCCTACAACCAATAACTTCTCGATGCGATGACGCTGCAAGAGTTCTTTGCATGTTTCAGTATCCGCGCCCTCAGTGACCGTCACGAGCTCCGTCGTCATCTGACTCGAAACAGGCTGAGTGAGGTCTCTGACGAATCGTAAATCTCTATTGGTCAAAATACCCACGCATCTCGCAGTCTCGACGACGGGGAGCCCCGAAATTCGGTGATCCTCCATCAGTGCTTTCGCTCGCTGAAGACTTTCTTTTGGACCAATCGTGATCGGATTCACAATCATGCCACTCTCAAATTTCTTTACCCGCCGAACTTGAGCAGCCTGCTCAATTGGACTCATGTTACGATGAATCACTCCAAGTCCGCCCTCCTGAGCGACTCGAATAGCCATATCCGATTCTGTGACAGTATCCATCGCAGCAGAAATCAGCGGAATATTAATTCCAATGTCCTTCGTCACATGCGTTTTCAATTCGACCTCGTGTGGCAACACATGACTTTCCTGAGGAAGTAGGAGGACATCATCGAACGTAAAAGATTCTGCGATGGGTTTCATCTCGACACTATAGCCGATGAGCTCCATTTTATGGCGCGAAAAATCTGCCAAAATAATCAAGGAGATCAAGCTCTTGTTGCACAGCCTAAGGCAAAGCGATAGTTTATAAACTAAGAGTGGGACGGGAGGCTCATGAAAATCATGGTGTGGCTTTTTTTGGCCAAAGCCGCAGAATTGAATCTTGAGGTAACAAAAGCACCCGAGGTTCTCGATCTTGAAAAAGTAAAATCGTGGGTGAATGGATCCGTTTGGTGCCTGCTGGTACTGAATATCGCCTCGCTTCTGTTTTATCTTGGAGCGCTTCTGTATCCCACGCTTCAGCAATCACTGGCCCGAACTTCGAACTGGTTGAAAGCGAGACGAGAGAAGCAGATCAGCATCGGACAAACCCACTCCCATGCAGAAATCCCAAAAACCCCTGCTGTGGTTAACGGAAACCCTTCAGCAGCGAATATTCAAAGCGCAGAGAATGCAACAAAAGTGACCGAGCCGACCGGGTCAGGGCCAAATATTTCGGAAGCTCAGCTGAGCACGCCTGCGAATCCCGCGGCGACACCAGCAGCCGAAGCTTCAGCGTCACAAATAACAGAAAGTGAAGTCGCCTCTGTTTTGGATATCCCGACAGAAGTAACTCAAACATTCGATATTCCCGCGCCGCCCGAACCGATTGCAGAACCGATTGCAGAACCGATCCCTGAGCCAGCGCCTGCAGCTTCAGAGACTGAGCCCGCCCCACAGGTCACAGAGAGCGCGCCCGTCGAAAATCCTGCGCCTAACCCAACACCGGCATTTGCATCTGAAGTAACGGAGGTTTTAGAAATCCCTCAAGAGCCATTGCCAGAACCCGCCAATTTTGATGAAAAAGAGATGAAGATGGGAGAACCAGCCACTGAGCAATTACAAACTGACGCCGCTGCAACGGCATCGGAGAGCCTTGACGCATCCCCATCGCCAGAACTTCCCTCTCTAGACGCAGCTCTTCTCAGTGACAGCCAGTTAGCCGAATCAACCGCGACCGAGGAAATTTCTATTTTTGATCCCGCAGTCATCGATCAGGCTCTGCAAGAAGAGCCCACTCCAGAGGAACCCAAACCGTGAAATCAACCTCTGCTTGGGTTTTGGTATCTAAAGAAGCTCCATGGGGAGATTGGTGGCCAACTTTTTTGCAAGATTTAAAATGGCCCAAGGATCTGCTCGTAGAAAAATGGGCACTTGATGAAACGCCGTGGTCAAAAATTTTTGACTCCTTCAATTCGTTTACGCTCTTTGGCCAAAAAAAGGTTCTGGTTCTCAGCGTTCCAGACAAAACGTTAAAGAATACCGAAGAGTTCTTGAAACACTATGAAGGACTAAAAAAAGGCCCGCATCATGTTGTCTTTGTGTCCGAATCGGAACCCCCCTCAGATCAAATGATCCAATGGAAGTACGTTACTGATGAAGATATAAAAACAGACGATAAGGCAGTCTTTCGGTGGATCGATGCTGTTCATGCGAAACAACTATCTCACGCTATCACAGCTCTAGATGATGCTCTCAACGCAGGCCAACACCCGCTCGCACTGTTACAAGTCCTCAACCGAGATTTTCGTCTTGGTCGGCTCATCCATCATGGATTTAAGTGCCGTATTCAGCAGGGAGAGCTATCGAAGACATTAAAGGTGGCTCCTTTTATGATTCAGAAATGGACCAGGCGCGAAGCCTATTCAAATTCAGTTTGGGCACATGCTTTCGATTTGCTTTTCCAAGCCGACATGGATCTCAAAAGCGGTCATGACGGAGTCTGGGTACTACGCAAACTGACCTTTGACTTGACTCAAGTGCAAGCAAACGGATCGAAAATAAAAAACAAAAAAATGAAACCTTCTACTTGGAAGCCCGAGCCACTGCTTTGGACAGTTTCGCCATCTTTCGCGTAACAGTATTTCGGTGAAGAACTCCTCGCGATTTTTGAAGCGCACTAAAGGCTTCACGCAATGCAAGCTCTGCCTTTTTTGGATCTGAAATCGCAGCAAGAACCGCACGCTCAGCGCTGTGAACTCTTGATCTGACTGACGCATTTCGCGCTTGTCGTTTTGGTGTCTGACGTGCTCTTTTTTCTGCAGAAACGTGATTTGCCATGATTGGGTCTTTTTAGAGGCATTCCATGGCCTATGTCAACACGATGGATATTATTCTTTAGCAGAAAGACCCCGGAAGATTTAGGGTTAAAGGGTCTTATGGCAAGAGGGATGAACTAAACATGTCTTCTTCGGAACCTTCTAGCGAACTACGTGAAATGGGGCGAGCCTCCTCGATCCTGGCCCTTTTTACGATATTCTCGAGAATCTTCGGACTCGTTCGTAACCAGATTTTGGGGCACTATTTTGGAGCTGGTCATATTTCAGACGCATTTATTGCGGCGTTTACGATTCCAAATGCTCTTCGCCGAGTACTTGGCGAAGGGGGCCTCACGCCAAGCATTGTGGCCACGCTCACCCCCTATCTGAAATCAAAAGACGAAGGGCATGCTGACCCAGAGCTACGCCCGCTGATCAATTCTGCATTTTTTTGGATGACTGCATTGTTGGCTCTAGTGGGCAGTCTGAGCATTTATTTTGCGCCACAGATCGTTCACTTTTATGTTCCTGACTTCGCTGAAATTCCTGGAAAAGTCGCCATGACGGCGAACCTCTTTCGTATTCTAATTGCCTTCGTTATCTTGATTACATGGTCAGCTTTCTTCATGGGACTGCTGAATACGTTTCGATCATTCGCTTTGTCCGCCTTTGCTCCGACGCTCAACAGCTGGGCCGTCATTGCGATTATTCCCGTCGGCTTTTGGTTGTGGAATCTTGATCAAGAAAATGGAATCTATCTCTACTCAATAGCATTAGTGATCGGCGCTGGGCTCCAGGTGGCCATTCAGATTCCAACCCTCTTAAAGTGGAATATCTGTCCTGGCTGGCCCCAAAAAATATTTGATTCTCGAATTATCGAAATTTCAAAACTCATGGGCCCCTCACTTTTTATATTGGGCGTTTACCAATTGAATGTGGTGATCAATCGCGCATTTCTCGCAGGAGCAGAAGGCGAAGTATCTCATCTCTTTTACGCAGATCTTCTCGTCGAACTTCCATTTTCTCTTATCGCCTCCAGTGTCGGAGCAGCTTCAGTGACAAGCTTCAGCCGTCTCGCCGCATCTGGCAAATATGATGAACTAGAGGCGACGATCTCATTTTCATTGCGCTCTACATTACTGTTTTCAGTTATGTGCTGCAGCCTCATCTTTGCGCTTGCAGAACCCATCGTATCGACGATTTATTTCTCAGGAAATTTCGCGATACAGGATGTAAAAGCAACCGCTTCGGCGCTGATGGCTTATTCGATTGGATTACCCTTCTTCGGATGCCTCCGCCTCATTCTCAGTTACTATTTTGCTGAAAAGAAAATCGGAGTTCCACTCATTGCCGCTTCTCTCGCCGTGGGGACCAATACGATTCTTGCATGGAAGCTTGCTGAGTCCCTTGGAAGTACAGGCTGCGCACTTGCCGCATCTGCGGCTTCGATTGTGAATATCACGTTGCTGATCATTTTCTTAAAAGGATCAAAAATTTCAGGGGCATTAAATACCATTCTGTCTGGAATTCTCAGAACGCTTGCGACCGCGGCATCCTTGATTGGCCTACTCCTTTTTCTGAAAACTTTACTGCCCTCCACTCTCTGGACGACCTCCGGGGTTTCGTTTCAAAAAATCAGTGTGCTCGGCCTACTCCTCTTGATTGGATGTGTCGCGTTTTTTTGGCTTTCAGTCGTCTTTAAAGTGCCGCTGGCAACTGAATCTATAAACAGAGTCCTTAAAACGCTTCGCAATAAACATTAATTCAGCATAAAATCGAGAAGGTGATTTTCACATCGTTCATTTTAGGTGCGCTCTTAGTGGGCGCCGGCAATTCAGAGTCAGATGAACTCAGCATTTCACCTGACAAAATTAGGGCTGAATACCATGAAAGCTCAGGCGATGAAGCAAAAATCACAGAGTTTAAAAAAAAATATTTTTTAGTCGATATCGCTGAAGAGCATTGGTCCAAAATCTGGACAGACGAACCACCTTCCAAGTCCTTTTTTACATCGACACAAGATGTTCCTCTTTCTTCATATCAGACCTCTTTGGCTTTTGCTCTCTACCCTCTCAACTTTAGGCTCTGGACTGAACTCTTTTCTGACTATGTGAAAAATTGTTTCAATCACCCTTACGATGCGCTTCACGAGTTTATTAAATCTCTTCCGTTTGTTCTTTTTCCATTGTTAGCGTCATTTTTTCTGACGCTGTTTATTTACTTCATCGTCTGGGCTGTTCCCGTCGCGAGAGATATCCCAAAATGGATTGGATCAAATTCTAGATTTGTAAGCCTCAGTTCATTGCTTGTTCTGACAATGCTCACGATTTATTCAAGACAGTGGAATGTCACCTGCTTCATATTTTCGCTTCTTTTGATTCCTTACTCGAGGGAGAAATCAGATGGCATTTTTTTCTCGATGATCTTTGGAGCAATTCTCAGTCTGAATCCGATATCGACAGCGATAGAAAATTCGCTGAGTGGGCTCAGCGCGATTGAAGCCATGGAAAAAGGACGTACTCGTCTTGAGTATTCGATTGAAGACTTTCAATCTATGGGACTGTTGGATCAAGCGCTCTGGGAAGATCTCAATTTAGAAACGACATCGGCACGAACATTGTCTGCAAAACTCCCTCCGTCCGTTGAAAAAGAAATTATTACGATAAACTTTGATGAAGAATCGTCGACCACACAAAATCTCATCGAGAGATACGAGAGTCTTCGCGAGAGGATCGGCGATGAACCGAGAGTCCTGTTCAATTTGTCTCAGCTACTTACGAAAAGCCAACAACTAGTAAGTGCCGACAAGCTGCGGGAAAAAATTCCCGCTGAGACACTCAGGGCGATGACTCGGCAAAGCTCGAAACTAAATCGACTGCTTTTGCCCCCGTCGCCATCTTCCCCAAGCGAACTGGCCAGAACGAAGGGAAGATCGATGCTCAAGAAAATATTTGAAACTTACGGAATTTATCCTCTTAAGTTTGAGGTTTTTTACAAATATATTTTTCAATTCCTTATTCCCTGGTTACTGATTTTATTCGCGTTATTCTGGAGAAAGCGTGCTTCCGGCCTATGCATCCACACGGGTGAAGCCACTCTCGCTTCGGATATCGATTCATCCAGCCTTTATCAGGCTGCGTCTCAAAAAGACGAAACCACGAACCACGCCCTGCGCGTGCAGGTTGAAAATTTGGTACGAAAACATCAACATCAACAGAAAAAATTGATTCAGCGCCTCTGCTGGCTGCATCCAGGAGTGAGCTCCCTCTATTCTAACTCGTCAATAGTTCTTCCTTGGTTGAAAGCATTACTTGTGTATGGATTACTTTGGAACGCAATTTCCCCTCTATGGAGAATTCGAATTCTGGAATTCTGCGGATTTTCTCCTGAAAGCACTTGGGCTCACTCGCATTTTTCTTTAGGTTTCGGCGTTGTTTTTTTTCTCTGTTACGGACTTTTCGTTATTCGTGAGACGAGGAGGGCGTCTGCATGAACGAAATTTTTGATTTTTTTGATCGGATCAATAACACATCCTGGTCCGGGGAAGTAGAGATAAAGTCGGCACAAGGGCATGCGATTGTCACAATTTTTCAGGGCAAGTTTTTGTGGGCCTATAGACCAGTCGATCGATCTCTTGAAAGATTCAACCGCCTCGACTGGCTCATCACGCCTAAGACTCCGATGAAAAGCTGGGAAGAACTGGCTCTGACCCTCTTGCAATTAAATGGTGAACAAGAAAACAGAGTCATTCGCTTACTGAAAATGGAGCGACTCGAAGTTTTTTTTCGTTTATTCTTCTGGAGTAATACAGAAATTATTGAACATCCACGAATGATTCAAATGCCCTCGGCCGAATCACTGGGATTCTATTCATTACGTGGGTTTGACAAACTTCTTCAAGAGGCAAAAACTCGTCTCTCTGACTGGCCACGAATGAAATCGAAAATGGGCTCCAGCAAGAGAGTGTTCGTCTCACTCGTTCCTTCGGATGTGATCAAGAAAAACCTAGAAGCAACACCTTCTGACACGGAATCCGATCTCAAGTCTTTCTATACGTTTGAGGAACTTGAAATTTTAGCAATCTGTGATGGAAGAAACTCCGTTCAAGATCTCGTGAGACAACTTCCTTACGGTGAGTTTTTCACTATTCGGGCGCTGCTGGACCTCTGGCGCCGCGGTGCCGTTCGTGCAAAAGACGAAGATGGTACGAGTTTTTCGAGAGTCTTTGAACAGGATCGAGTCACGACGCTCGACATGATGGGGGTTCTCTGGGCGGGCCTGCTCACAGTCGTCATCTTTTGCATTGCAACACTACTTGAAGGCCCCAGAACACCAACTGCCTGCGACACGGCCGTCATCGCTCAAGCCTTAGAGATCTATAGAAATCAGAGCCAGCATTACCCACTGACGCTGGCTGAACTGCCTCCCTATCGCATTGCCCCGACGACTCTTGAAAAATTTAGATATCGGCTCAACAATCCGGTGAACTACAGCCTGGGATGCCGCGGGATAACTGGCAACAGCAATACTTCCGATAATATTCGTCAGATGATAGAATAGGGCATGTTTCCTCAGGATGCGTTTGAGTGGATCAAACAGACTTTCAATCACATCAAGCGATACCTAAAAACAATTGTCATTGTTCTTCTCGTTTCATTTGTCAGCTCGATTATTTGCCGAAATCCTTTTAGCTCAAATTTTCCTCAACTCAAGGAAGGCGATATCGCCTCTCGAACAATCACAACTCCAGTGAATCTGAAAATAGTTGACGCGGAGCTCACTGAAAAGAAGCGAGATGCCGCCGTCAATCAAGTGCTTGTCGTCTACGATTTTGATCCAGATGCAAAATCTACACTCCTTGAAAAATTGCGAAAAGCCTCTGCTCTGTTGGCCGGCTCCGGTTCGTTGACGCTTGATCATCAGCGAGCGCTATTTGAAGAGACACTGAGCCTAAAACTCACCGACAATCAGTGGCAACTTCTAAAAAATCCTCATTCCCTTTCGGCGCTCAGAAAATTGATGGGGCAGATCATGAGGGATCTTGGCTCCAGCTGGATCGTGGATGATAGCATTCCTCCTGAACACAATGAAATTACACTGATTGATATTCGTAGCGCTGAAGAATTTAGAGTTTCGAAAAAAGCGTACGAAAGAAAGATTTCTCTTCTTTCGGATATTCGCGACTTTGTGCGCAGCTCAGATAAGTACACTCTTTCAGATATTCCAGGGCTCAGCGAGAAACAAAAGGAAGAGCTTCGCATTCTCGCTACGAATCTTCTTGAAATCGATCTTTCATTCAACCAAAGCGAAACGAAAGCGAGAAAGGACGAAGCGGTTAAAAAAGTGGATCCCGTGTGGATCGAAATAAGCGCGGGCCAAACGATCATCGCTGAAGGAGAGAAGGCTGAAAGACGACACATTCTCATTCTTGATACACTACGAGAGAAGAATAATAGACTCTTTGATCTCAAGATCGCGTTTCAATTCGGGCTTTTCATTTTCACCCTGATTTTTCTCTTTTATCTCGTGGGCCGCACAAACTTTCGAAAGTTTAGGCTCTCCATGCGGGATCAGTGGGTTATCGGGGCTTTCTTTTTAGCGTCGCTTGGAATCATCGCTTTTCTCAGCCATCTGTTTGAAGCGGCCAAACATCAGACAATTTTTGGGCCTTCTCTGGTATTCTTACTCCCCCTTGCCTTTGCCGGAATGACACTGCGTTTGTTCACGAGCATGGAAATTACGAATTTTATCGTTGTCATATTTTCAATCTGCGTTGGATGGATGCACGACAGCCCATTTATTGCGCTGCTGACTTTAACAACATCCCTTGCGGGTGCCAGTCGCATGCGCCATATCTCACAGCGGTTCGACGTCTTTAAGGCTGGCTTGATTGTTGGAGGCGTGAAGGCATTGCTCGTTATCTTGGGACATGGTTTGCATTTGATGCCATCACCAGAATTTCAGATGGAATGGGCAAACTACGCCACAATGATTTCGTTTTCAGTATTTTCTGGAATTTTTTCAGCAAGCTTAGTCATTGGAATTCAACCGTTGCTGGAACTCGTTGGCTATACTACTGATTTACGACTGATGGAGCTCTCGAGCACTAACCATCCATTGCTGAGAGATCTGATTCTTAAGGCGCCTGGAACATATTTCCATTCATTTACCGTGAGCCAATTGGCCGAAAAGGCCGCGGAGGCGATCCATGCAAATGCGCTTTTCGCAAGAGTTGCGAGTCTCTATCACGATATTGGAAAAACAAAGAAGCCGCATTATTTCATCGAGAATGTCAAAGGTGACAATAAGCACGACAAGTTAGCTCCAACGATGAGCGCTCTCATCATTGCGAATCATGTGAAAGATGGAATTGATTTGGGAATCGAAAATCAGTTGCCTCCAAGTATTATTGAAGTGATCCCTCAACACCACGGTACGATGTTGATTTCCTACTTCTATGATAAAGCGAAGAAGTTAGCCGACCACAGTGTCGCTGTAGACGATCGAGACTTTCGCTATCCCGGCCCAAAACCTCAGACACGAGAGGGCGCGATCATCATGCTTGCCGATGCGGTCGAAGCCACCGCGAAGAGCGCAACAACCAAGACTGCAGATCAAATGCGCCAGGTGGTTCATCAAACGATCCAAAGATTTTTTTTGGACGGTCAGCTGGATGAATGTGAACTGACGCTGAAAGACCTTAACTCAATCGCTCAAGCTTTTTTGCAGGTTCTAATGGGTGTATATCACCAACGAATCGAGTATTCTCACCTGAAGGAAGGCAAAGATCCACTTGAAGAAAGAACGACGTCTCAAATCTCCGTCATCAAACCTTTGCGATAAATTGATATCACTGACTCGTCCTCGCATATTCCAAACTCTGGGAGACGGAGTGCAGAAAAGCCTTCCGAAGACTTTGCTTCGCCAAATTTTGGTCGAGTGCTACAGGATTGCGCCAAAAAAAAATCTTAAGCGAGGCTTTGCCCTAGAAATTCGTTGGGTCCGAAGTCGCGAAATAAAAAAATTAAATCAACAATTTCGGAAAAAAAATAAAGCAACAGACGTATTAAGTTTTCACTCAGATCAGCCCGGGATTCTTGGATCTATCGTAATTGATATAGAAACAGCAGAACTCCAGGCCACGCAATTCGACCACTCGCTCAAACGCGAGCTATGCGAACTCTATATTCATGGCGTTTTTCATCTGCTGGGATACGATCATATCCATCGGGATGATGCTCGGGTGATGAAACGATACGAGAGAAGGCTTGAAAAGTTTCTCGATCGCCTGGATCATCAAAGAAGATGACTCGAAGAGTTTTCATTTTTGCCGCGATTTTATTTGGCGCCGTTCTTTCTGCAAGCGCTCATCCATTTCGATGGAAAGAGATCTCGTTTGAAAGCTCCTGGTGGACTTTTTGCGTTGCTACTTTGGGCCTCGTTCTTGCATTGCCACAGATATTGCGCGGGTCAGGAAAAGCGAGATTTACTCGGGGGCTTATTTTTGGCTTCGTTTTTTTTTCATGCGTATTCTATTGGGTCGCTTACGCTCTATATACCTTTGGCAATGTGGGAATTTGGATCTCGCTTGTCGGCGTCGGAAGCCTTGCTCTTTATTGCGGAATTTATTGGGGCCTCTGGGCGTTGATCTGCGGCTCTCACCTGGTGAAGAGCCGCCCGGTTTCTGAAAAAATAATTGCATGGGGAGCCGCCTATGCTGCGCTTGAGGCGGCTCGGCAGTGGATCATCACTGGCTTTCCTTGGGGCGAGTTGGGTCATGCATTCTCATTCTCTCCATTGATCGCACGCACCGCATCGGTTTGGGGGATTCACGGACTGTCTTTTTTTTGGATCTGCCTTGTTGCGGCCATTATTCATATCAAACACGAAGAATTCAGATCCGAAGCGCTTCGAATTATCGCGGGCATCTTGATCAGCATCCTTTCATGCAGTCTGCTGGTTCAAGTGCAGCACTCCATCGCCTCTGATGTCACAGACGTAAGAGTTGGCACGATTCAACCAAATATCGCGCAAGATCTGAAGTGGGATCCAGCGGAAGCTTACAACAATCTAAAAAAGTTGATTGAGCTCAGCACAACGATTGAGTCTGAAGATATCTCGGTAATCTTGTGGCCTGAAACCGCTTACCCATTCTCCATTTCAAAATCGGAAACCACTGTTCCAATGAATTTTAAGGTCCCGCTGATTTTTGGAGCTGTCGTGCACGAAGACAAATCAAGCAGAAACGCGGTTGTTCTATCAAACCAAGGACAAATTCTGTCTTATTTTTCGAAGATACACCTCGTTCCCTTTGGGGAATATGTTCCACTTGCAAACATCATTCCTTTCGGAAAAGTCGTTCAGAATGTGGCGGATTTCAAACCGGGCGCCGCTTCACAGCAACCCTTCGAATTGCCCTTTGAGTTAAATTCTCCACTGAAGGTTGGGCCACTGGTTTGTTATGAGGATATTTTCAGTCGATCGAGCGTGAATCTTGCGAGAAAAGGCTCCCAATTGCTCCTCAATTTCACCAATGACGCTTGGTATGGCCCGTCATCTGCACTCGAACAACACGCAGCAATGGCCCATATGCAAGTTTTTCAGACGGGACTGCCAATGATTCGATCGACCAACAATGGAATGACGACGGCACTCAGCTGGGACGAGGCTAAAAGTCTGCCTATGTTTAGCGAGAAGGCGGGCGTTCTCACCGTTGACGTGCCATTGACATCGAAACCGAAGCTCACATTTTTTGTTTGGACTTACCCCCTTATGGAATGGATTTGGTTTTTCATTTTTGCTATAGCCGTGTTGTGGAAAAGCCCAAGATCGAAAAGAAAAATCTTCTTTCAGAAATCGAGTCCCTATTAGCAAAAACCCGTGATTTACGGGGGCTACTTTGACATTGATCGACTCAAAGATGAACGCGGAGTTTTAAGCGAAAAGACACTGGATCCTCAGTTCTGGGACAATCCAGACGATGCCAAAAAGACCCAGTCACGAATCGAAACGATCAATAAAACCGTCGAACCATTTGACCTGGTATTCAATTCACTGAACGATTTCAAGGAACTCGCAGAAATGGCTTCGGATCAAGACCCGATGATCCAAGAAATTTTTCAACAAATCGAAGGGCTGAAAATTCAACTGAGAAGCCTTGAATTGAAAAAAATGCTTTCCGGAGAAACTGATCGAAAGCCTGCGATAGTCTCGATCAACGCAGGTTCTGGAGGAACAGAAGCCCAGGACTGGGCGCAGATTCTGCAAAGAATGTTGCTTCGGTATGCTCACCGAAAGGGTTATCAAGTTGAGCAGGTAGATGAACAAGCCGGTGAAGGCGCGGGCATTAAGTCAGCCACTTTCATTTGTCGCGGAGATTTTGCCTATGGCTATCTCAAGTCGGAACGCGGGGTGCATCGATTGGTCCGAATCTCTCCCTTTGATGCGAACAAGAAAAGGCATACATCTTTTGCGGCAGTCGATGTCGTACCTGAGATTGACGACGAGATTCAAATCGATATCAAAGCAGACGATCTCAAAGTGGATACGTATCGATCAGGAGGTGCAGGCGGTCAGCACGTCAACAAAACAGATTCCGCGGTTCGCATCACGCACATACCCTCTGGAATCATTGTGGCCTGCCAAACGCAGCGATCACAGCACCAAAATCGGGCCACAGCTATGACAATGCTCAAGAGCCGGCTTTATGAAATGGAACAAAAAAAGAGAGAGGCCGCCGTCAGCGCACACCACGCTCAGAAAATGGACAATTCATGGGGCAGTCAAATTCGCTCTTATGTTTTAGCCCCCTATCGTCTCGTAAAAGACCATCGTACAGAATTTGAATCTTTCCAGCCTGATTCGGTATTAGATGGCGAACTCGATGAATTTATTGAGGCTTATCTGCTTCAGAATGCAGGAAGCAAGGAAGGCTAGTGTTTCGAAATGCGCAATATTTATTCGCTGTTCTTGGATTGATCTCATCGAGCTTGCAACCGACAGAAGCCTCGTGGATTTTGAAGGGCTGCCGATCGGCAATCGCTCAGATTAGAAAAGCAAACGAAACACCTGCATCCGATGCGCACCAAGAGCAGCAACGAAAAGAATGGACTGAAGCGTATCGTGTGGCATGGCAGAATAGGAATTTTGGTAGCGGCGCTATAGCCGTGGCTGAATTGGTAAGACTGAACATTGATTCATTGGGGTTGACCGACCACCAAAAGAAAGAAATTTTACGAGCAGGCAAACTTTTGCGTAGGGATTTGAATCTCGCTCGATCTTCTGAGTCTGTCGCGATATTCGCCAGCGATTTGGCGTGGATGTATGGACCATTTCTTTTGAGACCTATCTGGTCATCATGGCGTTTGCCACGCAATGTGCAGCTCCCTTTGCACGACGAAGTAGCATCAAAACTCGGACTTGCTTCAGATGATTTTTTTAAGAATAGCTACGAATATTTAGCTGATCTCGCCAACAGACGAGCGCGGCACAAGCGAACGATATTTCGAGATTTCATACGGTCAACAGCGATGGGAATTCTTCTGACCGCGTTGGGCTATCATCCGATTGATACCGTAAATGAATCCATTAAAGAGCATTTCATCTCTAAAACGACGTCTCGCGAGTATCTCGCGGTCAGTCTTCTCGATTTGATCAGAACAGCTCACCAAGATGAAATGAATCTTGCGCGAACTCCTGGCAACGAGGGCTTAGTCGTTCTCCTCGATCGCAATTTGCTGCTGCCGATAGATACAGTGCCAATCGATTCCGTGAGAGATGCGATCCGTGGCATCGCGGAAATCGCACCGCTGGCAAAGCAATTTGAAAGACTCGAGCAAGAATCGTTTGGAAGCTTTGAAGAATTGAATGAACTCCTAAAAAAATACAAAAACCGCAAACGAAAAGTCGTCATGTTTCATGGATTGGCATCGATTACTCCAAACGGTGCCCCATCACTTCTCGATTTTGGGGAAGCAGTTGTGAACAAAGAGCGTCTCAGTGAAAATATCCACCAGTTTGAACCCGGAATCTTAGAGAATGGTTCATCGCTTATTCTTGCGGTCTGTCAGGCTGGTGATCGAGGTTGCACCGTAAAAAAGCCGATTGAGGAACCATGGATTGCTTGGGGACTAAGGCTTGCAGGCGCAAATCATGCGCGAGTTTATGCACCAGTAAATCTCGTAAGCTTTTCCAGCGTACATCCTTGCATTCCGCCCGAAGTTATGTGGGACTTTCTGCAAGAAAGAAATCCGGCCGTCGGCATATCGACGCATCCAGATATCTCTCCGTTGGTTAGAGCCAGATCATCTCATACACGTGAGCCCTTTCTAAAGCGCGTATTCCGCCGCGGAACACGAGTGATGGGATCGGCAGATCTCGCTCCGTTGAGGCTTGACAGTTTGATTCCCGACGAAGTCCGTCAACTGGCCGTTCGGGTACTCGACACTAGAGAGGGCGTCGTCCGTTTTATTCCACTGGATGGACCCGCTCGACCTGACGAGAACGTTTTCGATACAACTACCTCTAAATAAATTCATGTGTTAAGGCTTCCGGAATGTTTCGCCGACTGCTGTTTCTGATTTTTTTTTGCTATAGCTGCATTTGCTCAATCGAAGCTGAAACGATTCGGTCGCTTGCACCTGAGTCGCCCACCAATTTTTCGAGCCCCTTAGATCTGGGCATCTTGGGCTCTAGTAGATTGAAAGAATCAGGCCCCGGACTCCTCTTTAAAGAAACTGGATCTCTCGGAAAAACAACAACACTGAGTCTTCGGGGATCTCAAGCCCAAGAGGTTTCGGTATTTTTAGAAGGCGTCCCCTTGAATTCACCCAGCGAAGGAGCCTTTGACTTTGGAGAACTCTCAGGAATGGGAATTTCGCAACCACGAGTCGTTCGCGGCGGATACTCACTTCTATCGTCCCAGCCAAACGGAAGCGTCAACCTTTCGCTGCCCGATGAAGAGACGAGTGCTGTTCATCTGTCACAGGGATCCTATGGTTTTTTTGGGTTTGGTATTCAAGCCCCTCATTTTGCGCTGTCTTTAGAACAGGGAAATTTTGAATTCCCCTTCGAGCAAGATGGGCTGTCCCTCCCTCGAACGAATAACTTCAGCCAGCGATTGAACTTGAGAGCTTGGCATCGAACGAAATCTAAACAAGTTTGGCTCCAACTCTTGATGGTGGAACAGGGCATCCCCGGAGCGACGTCTCTTCCGACTCCCCACTCTGAAATGCGAAGCCTGAAACCCCTGGCGGCTTTTCAATTCAAATACAAAAGATTTCAATTTCACAACTGGATGAGTTTCAAACAACAATCGAATACGAATCCAGACTATGCATCGGATTCTGAAAATCGTTGGATTTCTGTTGGCCATCGTACCGAAAATATTTTCTCGATCGGAGTGATTCAGATTCCTTGGAATTTGGAATGGACTCTCGACAAACTGTGGATCGAGCAAAACGAGTCTGGCGTTCAATCATCCCCCATGGTTCCATTTCGAAATACCATCGCCGTCTCTGCCGGCATTCTCTGGAATCCCATCGAGAAAGTCTTGGTCCATCCCCGACTTCGCATTGAATGGCTTTCTGATCTTCCAGCTGAAAATATTTCGGCCCACCCGGGTCTTGGGGTGAAATATTCCATCAATGAAAATCTGAGTCTCATTTCTAATATCGCGTGGATATCGAGGGCTCCCAATTTTAATGAGATGTATTTTGATATTCCGCCCTATATTGAAAAGAACACTTCCTTGATGCGACAGAACTCGTTTCAAGGCGATGCGGGACTGAAATGGGAGTCAGACGAAATAACCGCTGAGGAGGTCATCTTTTTTGATCGAACCAACCAGCTACTTCAAGACGATCCAGACACTCCAATCTATAAAATCTTGAACCGAGGAATCTCATTCAGCCTTGGATTAGAATCTCGAATTGAATGGCGCCCGAACGAAAAACTTAAAACTCAGATGAGTTATACGCTCACCCGCTCCAAACTAGATGGAAGAACAAGGGATTACCAACCCACGCACCATATGGAATGGGCAGCGAGTTATTCGATGACGAAAAATCTCGTGGCTAGAGTGCCTGTCTATTATCGATCTCAGGTTCGGGCCGGCGCAGCAACTATTGGCCAGCAATTTGATCTTGGAGTTGAAGTCGCTTACGAAGCAAAATGGTTTACCCTAACGGCGTCAGGTCATAATCTGACAAGTTGGAATCGTTATGAAGCTCGAGACTATCCACTCGGAAACGAGCCGACATATCTGATAAATATGTCGGCACACTTTTAGTTTAAAACGAATAACCGAACTGGAAGTTTCCAGCAGGAAGAACTCCTTGAAAAGAGTCCGTATCAGTAATATCTCGGCCTACAGAACCCCAGAAATATCCAATACCCATGCCCAGATTCACAGTAAATCCGGAGTCCCAGGTCCAACCCCAGCCAGCCACAAGCTGAGGACCACCCACCATACCCTTGACATCAGAAGAACCTAAAGTTCGGTTCTGCGACACATAAAGAAATCTTGCACCAGGTTCCAAATAGAAACCTTGATATACCTTGTTAAAGAAAATGGACGACGAAATGGTCGCCCCGCCACCAACAACCTTGGGACTCGCTGCAAAGTAATAGATGAACTGTGGCTCTACGTTGACCTTAATATTCTGATGAAAAGCATAGGATGCTCCGACATTAAAGCTGCCGAAAAAGAATCCAAACGGATTCGTCCAAACATTCCAAGTTTTATAGCTATTGGTGAACATATGCTTGTCACCAACTGGAATCAGTTGATCCGCAGACTTAATGGTTGAATATTTATCGTCGCTAAACGATTTTTCTTCAGCCGCTAACGGCCGAGAAGTCTGAAGAACGATCAAAGATACAAGAAGCAAAAATATATTTTTCATAATGTTGAGTAACTTATCTTCATTTTTTTATTTGAGCCATTTTAAAAACGAATTCCCAACGCCCCGTCTCGTAAAACCGTTTACATCTGAAAATATTGATTTGTGTTTGCCGAATACACGCGTTTTAAACCACGTCTACCAGTTCTGAAATCCTCGCTTGACCCAGCAAATGGCGGGGGAGTTTGATTAAGAGTCGTCTAAAATCCGTTTTTGGATATTCCAGACCATACTACAGCTTATTGTGTCATAATTGATTTATGACCACTATATATTGTGGATTAGTCGTTGACGAAGAATCCAAGCTCACGCAAACTTGAAAGAGGAAGAGGGAGTGGAGGGATTGAAAAATGACAGAAGTTTCGGGGTCTTAACTCGCGCCGCATCACAATAATTTATTTTGTATGGGCCGAGCCTGATCTCAAGGTTTTAGAGCTCCTTGCGGAGCGTAAACCCTCTAAATTTTAATGAAAGATATGAAGGAGAATAACATGGAGGGAATTGCTGAGCGTAAACAAACAGGATCCAAGCATAAGGGCGAAGCGGCCGCTGCTGGATTACGCTTTTCGAGATACTTTTCGAAAGAAGGCAAACATCCGTTTGACGAAATTAAATGGACGAAACGAAAGAGCGCGATTTCAAATACCGATGGCAGCATCGTGAGTGGAATGGACTCGGTTGAAGTTCCGGAAGAATGGTCACAGCTCGCCACGGATATCGCTGTATCAAAATTTTTTAGAAAAGCTGGTGTCGCTAAGAAAGCTGGAGACATCGACTCAGAAACCTCGGCTAGGCAGTTAGTGACACGCATCGCCAGCGCTATTCGAAAAGCTGGCGAAAGACTCGAAGGATATTTCAAGACTCCAAAGGATGCAGAAATTTTTGAGGCTGAACTTACTGCCCTCTTGATCACGCAACGTGGGGCCTTCAATTCGCCAGTATGGTTCAACTGTGGACTCTTTGAAGCTTACGGAATTACAGGATCAGGTGGAAATTATCACTGGAATCCAAAGACAAATCGAATTGAAGCAACGGAAAATGCCTACCAAAGCCCCCAATGCTCGGCGTGTTTTATACAGTCGGTTGACGATGACCTGATGAGCATCTTTGATCTCATCAAAAATGAGGCACGACTTTTTAAATATGGCTCAGGGACGGGGACAAATTTTTCAAAACTGAGAGGCAAGCAAGAGAAACTGAGTGGAGGTGGACTCAGCTCTGGTCTGATCAGCTTTTTGGAAGTTCTTGACCGTGGGGCAGGCGCCACAAAATCAGGTGGCACCACTCGAAGAGCCGCCAAGATGGTATGCCTCGATATGGATCATCCAGAAATTGCAGATTTTATTCAATGGAAGGTGAGAGAAGAAAAAAAGGCGAAAGCGCTCATCGCCTCTGGATATCCATCAGACTTTAATGGCGAAGCCTACAGAACAGTCGCGGGTCAAAACTCCAACAATTCGGTACGAGTCGCAGACGAGTTTATGGAAGCGGTGATCAGCGACGCCAATTTCTCAACTCGACACCGGACCTCTGGCGAGATCTGTGAAACCTTCAAGGCCCGTGACTTATGGAAAATGGCCGCGGAGGCAGCATGGGAATGTGCGGATCCAGGCCTTCAATATGATACGACCATTAACAAATGGCATACTTGCAAAACAACAGATCGTATTCATGCTTCGAATCCATGTTCGGAATATATGTTTCTCAATGATTCGGCCTGCAATCTGGCCTCCCTGAACCTGGTAAAATTCTGGGATGAAAAGAAAGGCTTTGATATTGAGGGTTATCGAAATGCGATTCGAGTGTTTTCAACAGCCCAGGAAATTTTGGTCGATTATTCAAGCTATCCGACAGCTCGAATTGCTCAGAATTCCCACGACTACAGACCACTCGGACTCGGCTACGCAAATTTGGGTACGCTTTTGATGATGAATGGTTTGCCCTATGACTCGACAGAGGCCAATCAAATGGCAGGAGCTTTGACAGCCATTCTTACCGGTCATGGTTATCGAGTCTCTTCCGAAATCGCGTCACAGAAGGCTCCATTTCCTGGCTACGAAAAGAATAGAGAATCCATGTTGAATGTGATGGAGATGCACCGACAGGCTGCTTATAAACTCCATTCAACAGACTCCGAACTGATCCAAGCCGCACAAGAAGATTGGGATATGGCCGTGAGCCTCGGTGAAAAATATGGGTACCGAAACGCACAAATGACAGTGTTAGCCCCAACTGGAACCATTGGCTTGCTCATGGATTGCGATACAACCGGTGTTGAACCTGATTTTGCTCTAGTGAAATTCAAAAAGTTGGCCGGCGGCGGCTCTTTTAAAATTATTAATCAATCGGTGCCAAAGGCGCTTGAAAGCCTCAACTACTCTGAGAATGAAATTAAAGCGATCATCGACTATGTGACGGGAACTCAAACTTTTGCAGGCAATGCCTATATCAATGAGCAGAAACTCATTGCGAAGGGATTCACAAAAGACACGATTTCTAAAATCGAAGCGCGCCTCGCGTCGGCCTTTGATTTGAGACATGTGTTTACAGCATCACTTGGTGAGCAGGTACTCAAAGGTTTAGGAATCACGAAAGAAGCTGCAAGCTCTCCACAGTTTGATTTGTTGAAGGTGATTGGGTTCACCGATGCTGAAATTAACAAAGCTAACGAAATTATTTGCGGCTCGATGACGGTGGAAGGCGCTCCCTATTTGAAAACCGAGCATTATCCGATCTTTGATTGTGCAAATCGTTGCGGCAACGGTGAACGATATATTGCGCCGATGGGCCATGTGCGAATGATGGCGGCGACCCAACCATTCCTGAGTGGTGCCATTTCAAAAACTGTGAATATGCCAAATCATACGACGGTTGATGAAATAGCAGATGTTTATATGAACGGATGGAAACTGGGACTTAAAGCTATTGCGATCTACCGTGATGGTTGCAAGGCATCTCAACCTCTCACAACAAAGTCTGAGACAAAGACAGAGACTGCAGAGGTTCAAGTAGCGGCTCCAGTCGCGGCGCAAACAAGCGTTGCTCTTCAGAGAAAACTTCCGAAGAAACGACAAGGTTTTACCCAAGAAGCTCGAGTCGGCGGACATAAAGTTTATTTGCGAACTGGCGAATATCCTGATGGCAGCCTAGGAGAGATCTTCATCGACATGCACAAAGAGGGCGCAGCCTTCCGCAGTATGATGAATTGTTTTGCGATATCAGTTTCGATGGGTCTCCAGCACGGAGTTCCGCTAGAGACATTCGTCGAAAAATTCACATTCACTCGCTTTGAGCCTCAAGGATCGGTGGATCATCCAAATATTAAGTATGCAACATCGGTCATCGACTATGTTTTCAGAGTTCTGGGAATGGAATATTTGGGACGGACCGATTTCGTTCAGGTGAAGCCTGAAGAAATTAAAAGCCTAGCTCAAACAGATATCATCGAAAATATTCCGGCAGCATCTATTGGAGCAGCACCCGCAGCGATCAAAGCAGATAAAGCCGAACAGCAAAAGCCAGTCGTGGGAATGTCGAATGACTATCTCAAGAATATGATGGGCGATGCGCCATTCTGCGACTCATGTGGTCACACCACTGTGAGAAATGGTTCGTGTTACAAGTGCTTGAACTGTGGCGCTTCGATGGGATGCTCTTAAGATTTTGGAGCAGCCATGCTTTCCGTCTTGAGATCCTGAATTTTTTGAGTCTCCAGTCGGCCAAGGGCTTCCTTGGCCTTCTGGAATTCAGGATAAATTCGAAGGCTTTGATCAAAACAAGCTTTGGCGCCATCGAAAACTTTTAATTTTTCAAGCGTCAAACCCGCATAGTAAAAACCCATCGACGAATCGGGGTATCGTTTACAGACTTGGCGAAAGCTTTCTAAAGCATCAGCCCAATTCTTATCTTTATACAAAGATACCCCGAGGTTCAAAATAACATCGGGATGCACGGGAAACTTTTGAAGAGCTACCAAAAGAGTGTCTTGGGCCTCCCCTGTTTTTCCGGCTTCCGTCAGAGCACAAGACAGTCCGATATATACCATCACACTCGCCGTCGGATTCAATTCGAGTGATTTTCTGAATGCATCCGCCGCACGTCCCCAACGACCGTCATGGGCCAGTTCAACTCCAAGCTCATAGTGAGCCCTCCAATTATTGGGCTCGTCGATCGTTTTCTTTTGAGCACATGCAATATAAAGATCGCGTTTGCTAATCGCCTTCGAAGACTTAAGACCTGGATTGAAATGGTGCACTAATATTCCACTGTCGACTTCTGGGAAATCGCCAGATTGTACTTGCTCATGCAGTGCGCCTGCATATCGAACAGTTGTGGAATTTGGAAATAATCGAACTTTGACGGATTTGAAATATCCAGATGAACCATTTTCAAATTCCGAAAAATCCCCCTTGCAGGGAAGAAAGCTTGAATTTGAAAAACCAGAAACATAGTTTCGAGTTTCAAAAATATAGGCACATTTCGGCTCGCTCTGAACCATCAATGAAAGTTTTTCGATTGATTCAGAAGACAATCGCTCATCAGGGTCCATTTGAAAAATCCATGGCGCAGTAGCATGGCTCAAAGAAAAGTTTCTTGCCTCAGCAAAATCATTATCCCAAGTAAAATCAAAAATCTTCGCGCCAAAAGATTTGGCGATCTCCTTTGTGTTATCACTTGAACCGGTATCAACGACAATCCATTCATCGACGACGCCTTTCAGATGTTCCATAAACGAGTGCAGATGTTCTTCTTCATTCTTCACGGTAATACAGCATGATAATCGCATTCTCTTATTTTACATGACTGCCGATTCTGGGACCTCGCCCAAAAGTCCGAGGAATTGCGAAGACTGCGACTCAACGCGTCAGATGTTCTGCAAGTTTCTGCAGAACGACGACGTTAGCATCGAGAACATTTAGACTATTAAATTCTGAGATAGAAACCCATCGATGCTCATCATGCGCAAGAAGCTTGAGCGCATCAGGACGCAGCAGATCAACGAAGTAAAATTCTAAATGAACATTTTTTGTCGGATAGGCCCAAGGCAGACTTAAAAAGTGCTCGAGAACATTGATCTCTGTGTCAAGCTCTTCCAAAAACTCTCGAGTCAGAGCTTGCGAGGCCGACTCACCAGATTCAACTTTTCCGCCTGGAAATTCCCACAAGCCAGGCGAGTCAGAGTCTATCGCTGCTCTTTTACCCATGAGAATTTTGTTATTTCTTACGGCAATGCCCGCTACAACCTTAACCATCAAAAATGGTTAGAGCTCAAAAGGTCAGACGTAAAGACAAAAAAATCACCCTCAGAATTGGTTCTGATTGATGAACTCCAACCGGGACTTTCAAGAAGTTTCAGAGGCTTCGAGAAATCAAAGAAAATATTCGAAGAATAATTAGTAAAAACATCCTGATATCTTTCGACCTCAGGACCATCTTTCCACACCGCGACTCTCACCGTTCCAGCACTTGGCGGAACCGCTCTCTGAGTTTCAGGGCTTGTTATCTTCAAAGTTTTCTCCTTACAACTTAAGTCTACACTACCAAACTAAGTCGTAGAAAGTAAAAGGCAAGCTCAGCAGAAAAAAATTTCCTTCAAGTAGTGATTAAGTAAGCAGAAAGCAATTTCTCAAGCCCTTGACAAACATCAGAAATATCCGTTTCTGTCATGGTCGGAAAAACTGGCAGAGATATCTCGGCTTCGTAAGCCTGTTCAGATCGGGGGCAGAGACCCTTCTTAAAACCTAATTTCTCATAAAATGGATGAAGATAAACTGGAATATAGTGAACATTCGCTCCAATATTTTCGGCATGCAACGCCGACAAAAACTCCGTCCGACTGCACGACAAGCGCTTTAGATCCAATCGAACCGGATATAAATGCCACGCCGATTGGGCACCGTCCGTCGTAATGGGCAGCCTGAGCATCTCTAAGCCTTTCAATTTTTCGGCGTAGATTTTTGCAATCGCCTCGCGATCTCTTACAAATCGTGCAAGTTTCTTCAACTGAGAAAGGCCGAGCGCACACTGAAGGTCGGTGATATTGTAATTGAAACCCAGAAATTCCTGTCGGTAGTATCCAGGAGTTTCGGTTCTCACAATTCCGTGAGACCGAAAGTGCCGCAAAAATTCTGCTTCTTTCTTATCGCGGACGAGTACCATGCCGCCTTCACCGGTCGTCATGGATTTCACGGGGTGAAAACTCAACACGTTAATATCGCAGATTGATCCTACAGGTTTGCCTTTGTATGTTCCTCCGAAACTATGCGCCGCATCTGCGACTAATCGAAAGTTTTTTTTTCGTTGAAGTTCAAACAACTCATCATATCGGCAAGGATTGCCCGCGAAGTCCACCGCGACCGCAATGTCGAAGTCTTTCATTTTCTTCAACTGCTCCACATCGATATTCATCGTGGATTCTTCGATGTCACAAAACGAGACAGTCCCATGACAATACAAAACAGAATTCGACGTCGCTGCGAAAGTAATTGGAGACGTGACGACTTTTTTTTCTGGATTTACGCCAAGCATGGCCATGACCGCGTGAAGCGCGGCAGTGGCTGAGGAAAATGCGACAGCCTCAGGCATTTCGACCAAGTCTTTCACGGCATTTTCAAATCCGACGACGGCCGGGCCGCGAGTCAGAAAATCGCTGTCGAGAACTTTTAAAACTTCTTTTTTATCAGAATCATCAACCACTTGCCGCGAATAGGGCAACCACGTTTTTCGGATCGGGGTTCCCCCATTTATAGCGAGCCCAGAAAGATTATTTGCTTTTGACATTGTCGCCTTTGCCATAACTCTAATTTATCTGCCTTATGTTCCCATGTACTAGTCTTCATTTTACGACTAATTTGGTCGACACTATGAATTTGACGCAGATTCCGTTCATGATTTTGGCATTGATTCCCGCTTTAACCTTTCACGAATGGGCGCATGCTATTGTTGCTCGATATTTCGGCGATAATACTGCAGAGCGTCTGGGAAGGCTGACTCTCAACCCGTTGGCGCATCTTGATCCACTGGGGACTTTGGCGATTTTGTTCGTTGGATTTGGTTGGGCTAAGCCAGTGCCTATTGATCCACGCCAATTTCGTTCATCGTGGGCAGAATTCTTCGTCGCATCTGCGGGTCCGGCGATGAATATTATTCTGGCGACTGTTTTTGCGATGGTTATCCGAAGCGGCGTTTTGAACGCTATTCCAGCCGAGCATTCTGAAAATATTTATACGATTTTGCAGATCTCAATCGTCATGAACCTCAGCTTGGCGTTCTTCAATTTGATTCCACTCGGCCCGCTGGATGGACATTCGATTTTGGCGAGGCTCTTGCCTTTGCGAACGTCGCTTCGATTTTCCGCGTGGAATCTTCAGTACGGTGGAGTCATTTTGTTTGGCGTGATTCTGGCAGACTCACTGCTGAAGCTCAATATCCTACGCACCGTCATTGGCCTTCCAGTCGCCCTCGTCCGCCTCTTGCTCTTAGGCTAGAGAGGTACCAGGGGTACCTGGTACCTATAAAAAACAGAATTATGGCGCCGCGGGAAGGGTAGTATTGGAGAGAGGACCTTTAAACGGCTCCTCAACGGCCATTCGTGTTTTGAGAACGGGAACCCCATTCACTTTCGGCAATTTCTCCAACAATTTCGAAATAGCAGGCATCACGACTTCAGCGGTACATTTCTTCAGCTCTGTGCCCTTGACGCTTCCGTAAATTGAGTACCCATTTCCGCGGCCCTCCCCACCAGTATTGATGGCAACATACTCCACAATCTTTGCATTTACTTCAGCTTGTTTTTGATTATCTAAGACATAACTAGATTTAAAAGCGCTTGGAAAGGGAAGCCCTTCAGGCCTTGTGGGATCACTGACAATAGCTGAAAAACCACATTGGTTGTAGGAGCCTCCAAGAATCACGAGTCGCTGCAAAACAAGATTTTCAGAAATGTCCGAGATCCGAACTGCAAGTGTGCGATCGACAGTCACTAGACTGGCTCTTTTTTCTTCCTTAATTGTAATCGCCTGAACAGGCTCGGCAAAAACGGAGCTCTGAGACATCCACATCAAACATACAAAACCAACGCTTATACTTTTCATTCCACCTCCCCCCACACAATGGTAACTCGTCGCTATCTCTAGATCTACCCCCCCCCAAATTATCCAATTGCAGTATATTTCGGTACCAGGGGTACCTGGTACCGAAATATACTGCGGCCTCGAAATCTGCGCGAGTCAGAGGAAACGAGGGCGATGCCTGGAGACAAAATGCCGCAGCAGGCGGGAAATCCATGTCTCGCTACCACCACAGAATCCGCCCTAACCCATATCCAGAGCCGAAAAAAAGCTGGCACAAGAATTGCTACTCTTCATATCAAGGGAGAATTCTGAAAACACAAAACTAGAATTTAAAAGTTTGAGGAGAATCGCCACAACATCGGCAGGCTCTAGACCCCCCAAGGTATAGATCTGCCAACGACTTGATGGATTGCCAGGTATCATACATACGCCAAGCCTTGCCACACCACATCAATATCTGGCGGCTCAACAAGTCCGCGCGGGGTCAGAAGTCCTCCTCCTTCTGACCCCATTTTTTTAGCCAAAAGACGACATCGCCCGCATAATATCTAAACAAGGTCTACGAATACTTCGGAGCTAGAGCGATTTTTCAATTCTGAAAATAATTCGATCAATTGAATCCGCAAGAATCTTCTTCGATTCGCTTCCCAGCTCAGCTTGCAAACTTAGCTTCAAAAGCTGCAATTCACTGACCGCCTGTCGCAAAGCTTCGCCCTCCCCAGAAATCGTCGAAGCCGAAATTTCTCGCTGCGCCGACACACGAATATCTTGGCGAGGACTCGCCAAGTTCACCGGAGCCGACAAACCTACCGACTCAACGACATTTCCTGGTACCGTTGCATTGCCCTGCTTGGCCGGCGTCACAGATTGCAGAAATGGTGGCGGAGCCTCAGGAGCTCCCCCATCTCGACCTTCTGCTGAAATAATCTGCTCAATAAATCGGCCAAGAAACGGCTCCAGCACGACTCGCTCTTCTTGCGGCAAACGAAGCAACGACAGTCGATAGTAGTTATAGCGGGCCCGAAAATAATGGAGATCCGATCGGGTCAAAAGGGCAGACTGGCTCAGCTTGGTATACTCAGTCTGTATGGACTTCAAAATAGATCGCGACTCAATCCCCAAAAGGCTTGAGCTAAAAGCTTCGCTATTCAAAGTCTGTTTAGAAACCACGACCCATCATCCTCAAATCGCCATCCAACAAGTTAAAATTTCCCTCCCGAAACCGACCCCAGTGATGGGGTAAGTTATGAGGGTAAGGATCAAAAAAAAGACTGTCAACGTTGCTTCTATGTTGGCAAAAAATTTATTGAATTGATTTTGCTTTACAAACCTATCGCCACAAGTTCCATCCCAGCGCTAAGATGATCTCTCTATGGCAAAACAACGTGGCAAAGGAAAAAAAATTCCCTCAAGCGATCAAAGATTATCAGAACAGGCTCTGATTTATCACGAATATTCTTCACTTGATCGTTCAACCCGGCTGCCCGGAAAAATTGAAGTTGTTTCGACAAAACGCTGTCTCACACAACACGATTTATCGCTCGCCTATTCACCCGGTGTTGCGGCTGCATCCACTGCCATCGCATCCGATGCCGCCAAAGCCAGCGACTATACCATTCGCTCAAATCTTGTCGCCGTCGTGACAAACGGAACCGCAGTTCTTGGCCTCGGCAATATCGGCCCACTGGCTGCCAAACCTGTGATGGAAGGAAAGGGCGTTCTCTTTAAAAAATTTGCTAACATCAACGTCTTCGATATCGAGCTCAATGCCCCGAAACCAGAGGACGTCATCAAGGCTTGCCAAATGCTCGAACCCACAGTTGGCGGAATTAATCTCGAAGACATAAAAGCGCCAGATTGTTTTATCGTCGAAGAAGCCCTGCGAAAGACACTCAAAATTCCTGTCTTTCATGACGATCAACACGGCACAGCCATTATTGTCGCGGCCGCATTTTTGAACGGGCTCGTGCTCACGAAAAAGAAAATCTCGGATGTTCAAATTGTTTTTAGCGGAGCAGGCGCTGCCGCTGTCGCCTGTGCCGAACTATTGGTCACTTTTGGCGTGAAGCGAACAAACATCACCCTCTGCGATCAGAATGGAGTTGTTCATTCCGAACGAAAGGATCTCGATGCTTATAAAGCTCGTTTTGCAATAAAGACGCGACATCGAAAAATCAAAGAAGCCCTCAAAAATGCTGATGTCTTTATTGGCCTCTCCGTGGGCGGCATAATCAGTCCAGAAATGATCAAGGGCATGGCGAGAAGTCCGATGATTTTCGCTCTCGCCAATCCAGACCCAGAGATTGGATATTTTGAAGCAAAAACTGCACGTCCAGATGCCATCGTTGCAACCGGACGCTCTGATTATCCCAATCAAATTAACAATGTCTTAGGATTTCCATCTATTTTTCGGGGATCTCTCGACGTTGAAGCCTCTTGTATCAATGAGGAAATGAAAATTGCCGCTGCTCGAGCTCTCGCTTCGCTGGCAAGAGAGGTCGTTCCGGATTCTGTTTCAAAAGTTTACGGAGGTGAGCACTTTAGTTTTGGACAAGACTACTTAATTCCGAAACCTCTCGATCCAAGAGTGCTTTTGTGGGTGGCGCCCGCGGTGGCAGAGGCGGCAATTAAGTCAAAAGTGGCGAAGCGATCAATTAATATTGGAGACTATCGAGAACATCTTGCAAATACAATGGATCGTTCCCGTCACATCATGCAGATCGCCAATTCAAAGGCGAAACTTGCGCTCCAGAAAATTGTTTTTCCAGAAGGTGACAATCCAAAAATTTTGAAAGCTGCAAATATTTTGGTTGAAGAAAAACTGGCGCAACCAATTCTGGTCGGAAATCAAAAAATAATTGAAGCAAAAATCAAAGAGATGAAGCTCAAGATTCCCGGGCTCACTATCATCGATGCTGAAGACAATCCTCTTGGCAAAGAATTTGCAAAAGTGATCTACGAAAAGCGACAGAGAAAAGGCTTATTGCTCGTCGAAGCTGAAAAAATGATGACTCGACGAACACAATTTGGCCTCATGCTCGTCGAAACAGGACGAGCGGCTGGCATGGTCTCTGGACTTACAAAAACATATCCTGAAACCATCAGACCAACTCTGCAGATCATCCAAATGCGTGATGGCTACAAGGTTGCAGCGGGTCTTTATATTATTCTCGTTAAAGATCGCGTGTTCTTTTTTGCCGACACGACGGTGAATATCGACCCGACAGCCGAACAGCTCGCAGAGATCGCATTGCAAACTGCGGAAAAAGCCGAATTCTTCAATATTCAGCCGCGCATTGCGCTCATTAGCTTCTCGAATTTTGGCTCTACACCTCACCCGACGAACGACAAATTGCAGGCTGCAGTAAAGTTAATTCACGAACGAAGGCCAGATCTCATTGTTGATGGCGAAATGCAGGCCGATACAGCTGTTTCTGCAGAAAGACTTGCTGACTATACCTTTTCGTCACTAAAAAAACCGGCCAACGTTTTGATTTTTCCAAATCTTGCGTCGGGAAATATCAGTTATAAACTTTTGCAACGATTGGGCCACGCAGATTTGATCGGCCCGATTCTCCTTGGCCCGCGCAAACCAGTTCATATTCTTCAGCAAGGCGCCTCCGTCGAAGAGATTGTGCGAATGGCAACCATCGCTGCTGCTGAAGCAAACTCGATTAGCCCGCAGCCCAACAAGGAAACGAAAAAGGGGCGAAAACGTTGACCCCCGATTCGGAGTTTTCATTTCGGGTTCGCCCCAGTCTGATCAAACGTCTCAAAAACGAGCTTTGGGACCTCGTCGTCATCGGCGGTGGAATTACCGGAGCTGCGGTAGCGCGAAATGCAGCTCTCCGAGGGCTCAAAGTTGCACTCGTCGAAGCTGAAGATTTTGCGTCTGGCACAAGCTCGGGGTCTTCGAAGCTTCTTCACGGCGGCATACGCTACCTCGAAAATTTTGAATTTAAGCTGGTATTCGAAGCCATTCAAGAACGAGAAAAACTCATCAAGCTGTATGCGCCTCTTGTAAAAAATATCGATTTTGTTTTTCCAACTTATTCTGATCGGCATCCCTCGCGACTGTTATTGAATATGGGGCTGACAGTTTACGACTCTTTTTCTGGTTTTAATCAAATTCATAAAAACTTGAATTCACAGTCTGTGTCTCAAAGATTTCCATTTTTGAAAAAAGAAAATGTGACTGGAGCTTGTATCTATACAGATAGTTTTGCAGAAGATTTTCGACTCGTGATTGAGATCATAAAATCTGCATACCGAAGTGGCGCATGTGCCGTGAGCCAACTGAAGGTTCAAGACTTTGAGCTACTGAAAAATGAGAAACACCTCAATCTTATAGATCATTATACTGACGAAAAATTCGCAATACGTACAAAAACAATCTTCAACTGCTCAGGACCCTTCTCGGATCGCATTAGAAGAACTCTGGATCTCCCGCCACGACTGAGATTAACCCAAGGCGTACACTTTCTGGTGCCCCACTCAAAGATTCCCGTTGAACAGGCCTTCGTCTTGTCAGACCCCAAGCACAATCGAATTTTATTTGTCATTCCGTGGGGCGCAATGACCTATATCGGCACAACCGATACCGTCGTTGCAGAGCCTGAAGAGGCGCGAGCACGCAAGGAAGATCTAGACTACGTTCTCGAGCTCTTCCACCAATTCTTTGAAATTAAGCTTGAACGAAAGGATATCGTTCAATCATGGGCGGCCGTTCGTCCGCTCATCGCTCCGCAATCTGAAGAAAGCACATCGAAAATTTCGAGAGACTTCGTGGTCGAGGAATCTCCAAAAAATATTTTTCATATACTGGGAGGAAAACTCACCAGTCATCGAGTCATGGCGCAGGATGCCCTAAACAAATATGAGGCATTTTATTCTCGCCGAGATCCTACAGACGATGAGTTACTTCTCGAAAATAATATCGAGAGGCCACTTGATGAGGCCTCAAGAATTTTATATTCAATCGACCACGAAATGGCTCTGACACCACTTGACCATATCAGGCGCAGATCTTCGATGTATTACTTAGATCCACGGATAGAAGAAGCCATGAAAGCCCTGGAAATTTTTCGTAAGACCATGGCATTAGGTTCGGAGCGCCTCGATGCCTATAAACAACAGATTTTAAGGAGCTTCGATTGGGACCAAGCCGGCTATTGAGTAAGAAAACGAGAGAGCGCATCGCCGTATTTTCAGACGGCACATGCGATACCGCAGAAACTTATGTCCGCGCCATCCTTTCGCAGTTCAAACGAAGCGGCGGAGATATTTCACGATATCCAAGAATCCGAACAGAAGAACAATTGCTCAAGTCTCTTGATAGCCTCAAGCCACCATTCCTCATTGCCTATACCTTCGCCACAGAACGATTGCGAAAACTCATGTGGACAGAAACGAAAGCACGACACTTTCTCGGGGTCGATGTCCTTTATCCGGCCATCGATATTTTTTCAGAATTTTTTAAGGATGATCCGTCGGAAGCTCAAGGAGTGTTTCACTCAACTCAAGCTGTCGACTATTTTGATCGGATCGAGGCGCTCGAATTTACGGTCAAGCACGATGATGGAATGCAGCTCAGCAGCATTCACGAAGCTGACATCATACTGACGGGTGTTTCACGAACTTCAAAAACCCCCACTTGCATGTATTTGGCACACAAGGGATACCGCGTCGCAAACGTGCCACTCGTTCCAGGCATTGACACACCTGCAGCATTGCTCAATGCCGCTACGCATAACGTTCCGGTCATCTTTCTTACGATCGAAGCTCGTCAACTCGCTAAAATTCGAAAAGCTCGCGTTGAAAAACTAGGACCAGTCGGTCATTCTTCTGATTCCTATTCCGATATCAAGAAAATTGCAGAAGAACTTGAAGCGGCGCACCGTCTCGCAAAGCGTTATGACTGGCCTGTCATCGACGTGACGAATAAAGCTGTTGAAGAGACTGCGAGTGAAATTCTTTTACTGGTGGCTCCGAAAGATTCATAATAGGAGCTATGAAGAAATCTCTCTGGATCGCTTTGGGTGTGCCATTTGCACTAGTTCTGATTGTTGCACGTGAATGGCTCATACATGAAGAAATTAGTTCACTGCAAACTTCGACTCTTGATCAAGTGCGTGAACATATTTCAAACGCTCAAACAGCGAACCGATTGAGAGAACTGCAGACCTCTGCAACAGTATTCGATCGCTACTTAGAACCCGTGCTTCTTTCTTCTGCTCGACTGCTTTGGGCTCCAAGCCGAACTGCTCTCATCACCGAATGGCGCAGACAAGTCCACACGCAACTCAGCGAAAAAATCACAGCTCGAACATTGGAACTAGAAACACAATTGAAAACTTCTCTGAGTGAAGTTCGCTCGAGCTCAACGCCCAGTCTTAAACGTCTCTTCGACATTATTAAAGAATCAGAAAGTCACGATGAGAATATGAGTTGCTCTCAAACCGTCAAAGAAGAAATCGATGCCATTCAATTGGCATCCTCAGAAAAGGATCAGGAAGCTCTGAAGGCCCTTCGGACTGAAGGCGCTTCAAAGCTAGCCGAGCTAAAGAAAAACCTTCGATCGAAGGGAGCTCCGCAAATTGCGCAATATCTCACATCAGGCCGTTACTATAATGAAATTGAGAAACCAGTGCTCAATCTTGTGCTCCAAATCAAACAAGAGGATTTGCGAAAAAATGCATGGGCTGAATTCAGAAGAAAAATCGACGAGACTCTTTCACAGAAAAAAATGAGTGTCGCTAGATCACGTGACACAGCACCTCAGGTTGCAGCAAAATCGATCGAAAAAATATCGGATCCACTGACGCAAGCACTGCGTCTCGATCAATATCTGGATAATGAGCAGCTGGAAGCTCCAAGTGACAGCGGCTCGATTACAGATGAAGATCCGAGCAGCCCTTCGGATTCCCAGCTGCCGTAACTCTGGTTTTATTTAAATAATTTTTTTTAAATTTTTAAGCTCGCAGCTTTCTCAATGCGATTCCAAATCGACAGCCACAATTCGCTTTGCGGGGTCGGTTCGCGAAATACAATCATGCAATCAATATCTAACTTCGCCAAAGAACGCATATCAGAATACAAAGTCCGCGCACACAAGACAGGATCCACATTCAAACGCAAATACTCAATTCTACCGCGAAAGTTTGGAATAAATTCTGCAATTTTATTTTTCTCAATGTCGGAAAATACATTTTCAGACCTCTCAATCAAAATTAGGGGTCGCTCAGGCTGGTAATGAAACTCGGTATGTCCTGGAGATACCGAACTATTCGAGAAGCTCACATCGACCTGAGATTTCCAACGCCGCAACGAATCAGAAAGCTCGGATTGAGTGATGATTCCTGGTCTCAAGATATTCAAACGCTCATTCCCTGCATCCCATTCGACAACCGTCGACTCAATACCTACCGAGCAAGGGTCCCCCTCCAAAATAAAAAACTGGCCGTCAGGAAATTCTTCACGCACATGTTGTGCAGAGGTGGGGCTTGTTCTTCCGAATCGATTTGCGCTCGGCGCCGCAATCGGAATATTCACGTCGACCAATAGCTCTCGCGCAGTAGGATGATTCGGCATACGCACGCCAACCGAATCTAGGCCTGAAGTGATGAGAGGGTTGAGACTCACCTGCTTCGGCAAAATTAATGTCAATGGCCCTGGCCAGAAATCGCTCGCTAAGATATCAGCCCACTCGGGCCAGCCGGCAGACAGTTCAGACACCTGTTGAACTGAGTGAATATGGCAGATGAGCGGATCAAAAAATGGCCGCTGTTTAACCTGAAAGACACAACGCAGCGCTCGCTCATCCCGCACGCTCGCACCCAGACCAAAAACCGTCTCCGTTGGAAATGCGACGATCTCTCCATTCCTTAATCGACGAGACGCCTCAGCCACTGCCTTCTGCATGCGCAGGACCATAATTCAAGAACCTGATTGTGTAAACGAGACAGGTAGAGGTTTGAGAAAGTTCGCTAGACTGACCGAATATTGAAGACTACGGTCCTGCTCATGAACACCATGAACTTGAAATATTTCTCACGCTTACTGAGCAGCAACCCCTTCAACAGACGATCATTTGGCGGACTTCTCCGCTACGCCGTTGTGCTGAATATCTATTCGTATTCATCGTTTATGTCTCATGATGGCATTGGAAATCAGGTCATTGAACAATTTGAATCGACCGCAAAAATTAAAACCAAAGTCACGACATTTCCCGACAGCTTCCGAATGGTGAATCAAGTCGAGCTCGATGCACAGCTAAAGCGCCCTCTTCCTGATCTCATCATTGGATTTGACCAAAACACTTGGCCAAGAGTCCAACCATTTGCTGATAAATGGGAAAAATGGACGCCCAAAGATTGGGAGAAAATTCCATCGTTTTTAAAAGTCGATTCAGGATTTTTGCCATTCGACTATGGAGAACTAGGCTTCATTGCGAGTCGTGAAGGCCTCAAGAAAGCAGGAATCGAAGAACCCCTCAGTTTAAAGGATCTTCTGACTGATCGCTTTAAAAAGAACTTCATCATTGAAGATCCTCGCACATCGACGCCAGGACTCTTTTTTCTTACCTGGTCGCATGAAAAATCCCATCCAGATACGAAATCATTCTGGGCAAAGTTAAGCCGGCAATGGCTCACTCTCACTCCTGGATGGAGCGAGGCCTATTCTTTGTTTCTCGACAAAAAAGCCCCGCTGGTTTGGAGCTACCGAACCAGTCTGGCTTATCATCGACATGAAAATCAGGGACACCTTTATAAATTTATTGAACTCAAGGAAGGCGCCCCTATTCAAATCGAAGGTGCAGCAATCACTATCACGTCAGATCAAAAACAAAAGCTCGAGGCAGCGCGCCTATTTTTGGAAACTCTCATTTCAGAGAAAATTCAAGAGGCCCTGCCTAAGCGCCAGTGGATGATGCCCGTGAGACAGAATATAAAACTTTCGAAGGAATTTGACGGGCTTTCTCCCAAGAATGAGATTATTTCTATCCGACCAACTGCAGCTGCGTTGCAAGAATCTTTGGCCTCGTGGAAACAAGCAATTCGTCAGTAAAAGTTGTAGAGCGCTGGTTCCAGCAAATCGCCAGATTCATTTTCGTCTGTCTAATTCTGGTGCCGGCGATACAATTTTTTCTGAAATGGCCTCCTTCTTTTGCGACAATTTTTTCCGAAGAAATCGTCTTAGCTCTTAATTCCACTCTAAAACAAGCCTCGATCAGCGCTCTGCTTTCTGTATTACTCGGAGCGACTCTAGGAATTCTGTGCGTTCGGTCATGCCGAGTTTCCGTCATCATGAAATCAATTTTAAAGGTATCATTTTGCCTTCCCGGATCTCTCGCGGCTCTTACATGGCTCAGTATTCTGCCTGCAAAAGTAGCTTTTTCGTATTTTGGAATCGTACTCGTTCACGTCTGGCTCAACGCTCCTTGGATAGCGCTTCGTTGCATCGAAACTTTAGAATGGACGAATCGCTCCACTCAAGACGCCGCAAATGCTTTGGGTGGTCGATTTCTGCGAATTTTTTTTCTGCTCGATTTTCCACGACTGAACGAAACCCTCTTCATTCAGTTTTTTCAAACCTTTATTTTTTGCTGTTGCAGTTTTTCAGTGATCATGATTCTCGGGAGCGGAAGCGGCATCCAATCACTTGAAACTTCGATGTTTGAGTCCCTTCGCTACGGCATTTCTAACTGGAGTGACGTTTCAAATCTCGCCATTCTTCAAGGCCTTATTTCTATCACCGTCGGGCTTGTTCTCATTCGACGAATTAAATTGCATCACGAAATTACAGATAGAATTCTCTCAAAACCCTACACTCAATCAACGACCGCCAAGCTCATTCCTTTGTTTTTAATCGGCGTTCTTGGACTACCCTATTGCATCACCATTCTTAAAGGCGCTGCGCATATCGGAATCGTGATGACCCATTTAGATTCTTGCATCCGAAGCCTCGTTCTCGCAATTTCATCAGCCACAGTCGCGATTGCTCTTTCGATCATATTTATTCTAGGGAACAATTATCGATTACCATCTCTGATCAGCCTCGTTTCTGTTTCATTTCTGTCAATTTCGTGGATCGTTATGCTCTCGAAGTGGCTCGACCCCTTTGCAGATCCCATGCTCCTCATACCTGTGATCCAAGGGATTATTTTTTTTCCGTTCGCATTTTATATTCTCCGGCCCCTGAAACAATCTTCTCAAGTTCAAAGCCTCCTTGCTGCAAGAGCGCTTGGTGCAGGACTGGTGAGGTCGTTTTTTTGGATCGAAGGCCGCCGCTGGAAAAATGCGATACTGTCGACGTGGTTGATGATTGCGGGACTATCCTTAGGAGAAATGACCACCGTTTCATTTTTTTCTTTGCAAGATCCCCTTCCACTCATTCTTCAGATCCGGGATCTGAAAGCACATTATGAATTTGACGCAGCTAACGGTCTGCTAGCAGCACTACTAGTTCTTTCCCTTCTGTTGCTTCTGATCGGCGAATATCTGATAATCGAAAAGAAATAAATATTGGTCAGACCCCGACCTTCGTCGATTGACCTCATTTCATTTCAAGAGCAAATTGGTGAATATCATAGTGAGGAGACTTTATGAAAATGGATATCGGAATTTCTGAACGAGACCGACAAACTGTTGCTGAAGGATTGTCTCGTTTTTTGGCTGACACTTACACGCTATATCTCAAAACCCATAATTTTCATTGGAACGTGACGGGCCCCCAATTTTCAACACTCCACAATTTATTTATGACTCAATATACTGAACTCTGGACAGCCGTCGATGAAATTGCCGAACGCATTCGATCGCTTGGCTATCCAGCACCGGGATCGTATAAAGAATTCTCTTCTTTAACTTCGATCAAAGAAGCTGAAGGCACACCATCATCGCGGATCATGTTGGAACAACTCGTGTCTGGTCACGAAACGGTCGTCAGGACTGGGCGATCGCTTTTTCCTTCGGCCGAGAAGGCGGGGGATCAGTCAACACTTGATCTTTTGACACAAAGAATTCGGCTGCATGAAAAAACTGCTTGGATGCTACGTTCGTTGTTGGAGCGCGACACTTAATGAGTATTTATGATTTTGAATTGAAAACGATCGACGGCTCTTTAACAAAGTTATCGACATACTCAGGAAAAGTTCTTCTGATCGTCAATGTCGCAAGCAAATGTGGCTTCACCAAGCAATATTCAGGCCTTGAATCGCTCTATCAAAAATTCAAAGATCGCGGATTCGAAGTCCTTGGATTTCCATGCAACCAATTTGGTTCTCAGGAGCCTGGGGACGAAGCTGAAATAAAGCTGTTCTGCGACCTCCAATATGGCGTCACATTTCCAATGTTTTCAAAGATTGATGTCAACGGAGAGCAAACTCATCCGCTTTATAAATTTTTGAAGAAAGAGGGAAAAGGAATTCTGGGATCTGAATCTATCAAATGGAATTTTACCAAATTCTTGGTGGATAAGCATGGCGAGGTGGTTCATCGGTTCGCTCCGACTGCAACTCCCGAGAGCCTTGAAGAGGAAATTGAAAAATGTCTTTAGATCAAGCAACCGAGCAACAAGCCCAGACGCTTTTTCGAGATATATGGAGTCCATATTGTAAAGGCGTCTCTCTTCTTGAATGCCCGAGCTCACAAGCAGAAAATCTTCGCAGCATTATTCGGCAGAAGCTGCAGGCAGGTGAGAAGCCTGAAACAATCATGGCGACTCTTAAGACGGAGTTTGGAAATACACTTCGGATGCAGCCGGCGTTTGAAGGACGAGAGTCGTTAGCGTACACGATCCCTTGGATTACATTTTTTTTGACCGTGATGATATTTCTGGTTGTGACCCTTTACCGACGCAAGTCCAAAGCAAAACCGGCGCGAGCCACCACGATCTCTCCAGAACCTGAAATACTGAATAAAATTCTTCGCGACCTAAATAGATAGAAACTAGATCGATAGATTTGACGAATAGATTTATTGAATCAACGCTGAAAGCTCATCCAATACACGACTCATAACATCAGTTAGCAGCCCCGGCAAAGTGCAACCAGCTGCACGTACGTGGCCACCACCCTGTGGGTTGAGGTGCCTGGCAAATTCAGCGACATTGATCTTTCCTTTGCTTCGAAATGACACCTTCACATCATTTTCTCGTTCAACAAAAAGAACCACCACTTCTGCTGAATCAGTAAAATAGAGCTGATTAATCATGCCCTCTTGGTCGCCATCACGCGATTGAATGGATTCAAAGTCAGCCAAGGTCCAATAAGACGAAATGAGTTTCGCATTATTTCGGGCCTCCATATGAGCCATCAAAGCTTTGAGCAACAGCTGCGCCTTCCAAGTTCGATCAAGAATCGCTCGGTCCGAAATTTTTGAAAAATCAATTCCCGTCTCAATGAGCTTGGCCGCAACTAAGTGTGTGCGCGAAGTCGTGAGAGAGTGTTTAAAAAACCCGGTGTCAAAAACCATGCCAATATAGAGTGCCTCAGCAACAGCTCGAGAAATCTTGATCCGTGCTAAATCGAAAATATGGTAGACAAGTTCGCAAGAACTTGACGACGTTAAATCCAAAATTCTGGATGAATATTTCAATTCGCTCCCTAATGCATGATGATCAACAAGAACCTTGTGATCAATCGTTTCAAAAAGCCCCGCAACAGCGCCCGTTCGCTCAATTCCACCATCGCAAACAATTCCCAAATCAAAGGTGATCTTCTCTGCCTTCTGAGTCCACTGTGCCCAGGAATAGATTTCTTCATGACCGTGCAAAAATTGATATCGCTCAGGAACTTCACTCTGGTTCACAATTCGAATCGAATATCGAGACCCCTTCTTTACCGCCCGGATGAGAGCCGCCAACGCCAGCTGAGCACCAATCGAATCTCCGTCCGATGTCAAAGTGCTCGAGATCAAAAATGAACGAGATTTTTTGATCAACCTAAGAAATTTTTGAGTTTCACTCTTGATACGAGGCGAGAGTGGAAAATTTTTTGAAACAAATTGAGGCTTAAGCTTTAACATCTGTCCACAGTCATGGCATACTCGGCACTGATGTCTCAAGAAAACTCTTTAGGGGAAACAGGCAAAAATCAGGGAATTCGATGGGGCTGGATTATTTTCGGCCTCATAGCTGTCGCGTTGGCGGCCACTCTGGTTCTCATGCAGCGAGAAGGTACTTTTCAATACTATATGACTGTTTCAGAGTATCTCGAACAGCAGTCGAAGTACGAGGGATCCAAGATCAAATTAGCGGGCAAAGTCAAAGCCGGAAGCATAACGCAGACTGGGTCGCACTACCAATTCACCGTCGAAGATCGTGCCAAAGAGATCTCTGTCTCCTTTAATGGAATTGTTCCTGACACGTTCAAAGAAGGCGTAGACGTTGTGGTTGAAGGTCGTGGCCAAAGTGGGAATGAGTTTGAAGCTGTTTCGCTGCTTGCCAAATGTGCTTCAAAATACCAGACCGATGGACTTCCTCCTCTTGAACAAATGCGTTCAAAATCAAGGAATTAAGGACTTTCTTTAAAATATTTCGGCCGGTACCTTTGTACCCATGGGCTGGGCACGCTTTTGGCCATCAACAGGAGAAACTCTGCTTGCATTTGCATTGGGCTTTGCCTGTTTTTCGATTCTCGCAGTCATTCTCTCACGAAAAAAGAAATCTGAGATCTGGGTTGAATATGCAGAGAGATCTCTCTACGCGACGACATTCTTGATTACATGTGCGGTTCTCATCCTCTGGGGTAATTTGATCGTTGGAAATTTTCTCATTCGATACGTTTATGGCTATTCAAATTCATCGATGCCCCTTCTCTATAAATTAACTGCACTTTGGGGCGGGCAAGAAGGGAGTCTTCTATTCTGGGTCTGGCTGAATTCGATTTTCGCGAGCGTTGCGGTTTTTATTCATCGACGCCAAGATAAAATTCTTATCCCTTATGTGATCGGCGTATTCGGTGCCATTCTTGCTTTTTTTTCGGCTCTCATCGTCTTTCATGAAAATCCCTTTAGCCTGTTTCCGTCAGCCCCGATGGATGGACGCGGGCTCAATCCACTCCTTCAAAATCCAAGCATGGCGATTCATCCTCCCAGTCTTTATCTCGGATATGTCGGAATGTCCGTACCATTCGCATTCGGAATCGCCGCGCTTATCACCGACAACCTTGATTCTCGATGGATACTTGCCACTCGTCGTTGGCTTCTTCTGTCTTGGTTTTTTCTATCGATTGGAAATTTGCTTGGAGCACAATGGGCCTATGTTGAGCTAGGTTGGGGTGGATTTTGGGCTTGGGATCCTGTTGAGAATGCTGCGATCATGCCCTGGTTTACGGCTTCAGCTTTTATTCATTCTGTGATGATCCAAGAACGCCGCGGAATGCTCAAATTTTGGAATATCAATCTCATTGTCATTTCATTTTGCTTAACCATACTTGGAACCTATCTCACACGGTCCGGAGTTGTTCAGAGCGTACATAGCTTTGCACGATCTGAAATTGGATATTATTTCTTAGGCTTCCTGGTATTGGTTATCATTTTCTCAGCAACACTGATTTATTTAAGAAGAAAGAGCCTAGAAAGCTCTACGATCTTTGAATCGTTTCTCTCGAAAGAAAGCGCTTTCGTTGTTAACAATATGGTGCTTGTCGGAGCGGCTTTCATTATTCTTTTCTGCACCTTATTTCCAACGGCAAGTGAATTTCTTACAGGCAGTCGCATTGTCGTCGGCCCTCCATTCTTTAATACAATGCTCGCGCCCATCGCCATTGTTCTGTTGATTCTTACAGGAATCGGACCGTTGATTGGTTGGCGAAAGGCATCGCCTCAAAACATTCATTTCCATTTCTTGTGGCCGGCTGTTTGTGGACTTGTCGCTACAGGAGGAGCTGCGCTTCTGCGAATCCATGATTGGTACGTTCTTGCCACAGTCTTTGGCACTACATTCGTGACCATCACCATTATCACAGAATTTACTCGCGGAACTCTGGCTCGAATTCAGCATCATGGCGAAACTTGGGCTGTGGCTCTATTAAGAACGATCGGCCTAAACAATCGCCGTTACGGTGGATACATTGTTCATCTTGGAATTGTATTCATTTTTCTCGGCATAGCTGGATCGGCCTACAAGGAAGTTCTCGAATTCAGCATGAAAGCGGGCGAATGGAAATCGCATGGCGAATACTCGATTCAACTGAAGGGATTTAATGAACGAAAAACTGAGAATCAGGAAGAAACATATGCCATCGTCGATCTGTATATAGGAGCACAGAAGGTTGCCACCTTGAAACCAGCGCGCTTTTTCTATCTTCAACAACAGCAACCTTCAACTGAGGTCGATATTTATTCGCGCTGGCGAGAAGATATCTATCTAACACTCGGGCAAATGAACCCAAAGACAGAAGAAGTCGTGATCCACATGACGCTCAATCCTCTCGTTTCATTCCTTTGGTTTGGGGGCCTGATTTTAATTATTGGCGCACTGATTTCAATGTTCCCACCTCTCAGCAGATCAAACAGAGGGTCATTAAACACATGAGCGTTGCAGTGGTAGCATGCTCTCTCTTTGTTTTTCTCTCGATGCTTGCCTTTGTTTTTTGGAATCGCCTGGAGCTAACCAACGGATTGTCAACCCATCCGACTCTAGCGGCGTTAGAGAAATTGATTCAACGCCGAGAAGAGCTTCTGATGAACTTAAGAGATCTTGAAAATGATTTTTTGCTGAAAAAGATCGAAGAAACCGATTATCAAGAATTAAGAAATCAATTTTTGCATTCTGCGGGTTCTATATACAAACAGATCGAAGATATTGAAATGAACGATCCAGTTTTGCGCGCTATGAATAGCGATATTTCAAAGGCGCTAAAGGATTTAAAAAATGTTCATTGAATATATCGCCGCTTTTTTTCTTTTAGGAGATGCGCTGAATGTTGAAGTCAAGAATCTCGACAAACCCGTGCCCAACCTAGAAGTAAATCTCCTCGGCTTCCAGGATGGAAAGCCGCTCTACAACGAAAAACGACAAACCAACCGATCAGGAACGGCCAAGTTTGAATTAGGCAATGCCGAAAATCTGACATTTGTCTTTCGGACGATCTATCAGGATATTCAATATATTTCAGATTTCGTTGATGGAAATCACAAACCAGAGAAACCCATAAGATTATCAGTGTATGACTCGAAGCCATCGGATCCACGACTAGTCATTCGTGAGCGGAGCCTTTTCTTTAAATGGACCGGTGAATCAATATCTGTCGATGACGAAATAATTGTCGAAAACAATTCGCCATTCACAATTGTTGGAAAAGGCCAAAACGATTCTACGAACGCTGCTCCTGAAACTTTAAAATTCAGCCTGCCGTCCGGCGCGCACGACTTAAGATTTGAGTTAGGCTATACAGAGGAAGAAACTCGTTTTGAAGGAAACGATATCATCGTGTCAACACCGTTTCTGCCTGGACTCTCCCGCTTTTCGCTCAAGTACAATCTGGAGACAAAAGGAAAAAACGCCCAATTCCTCTCAACGACTTCTGTCCCGCTACAAAAGGTCACTATTGGATCATCAATTCCAAATTTCTTTCCGGAAAGCCCTTCCTTGAAAGAGGAGCCCTCCAAGTTCTTTGAAAATCATCAGGTCTCACTTTGGTCCATAACCCCAGAGCAAAATCAAAGTCTGCTGTTTACACTTAACGGGATTCCTCGGGTCTGGCACTGGCCCTATTTTTTGCCGGGGATCACGCTCATTTTATTGTCCATTTTCGGAGTCTTGGGGTCCAAGAATACCCGAAAAACAAAGAAACCGCATCGCAAAGAATTGATTGAGGAACTGGCAAAACTCGACATTTTACAAGAGAGAAAAGCCATTTCGGCAGCAGAATACCAGGCCCGGCGATTCGACTTATTATCAGAACTTGTCCCATTTTATGTCCACGATCAGAATGGAAAAGTAAGTGAGCATCATTCTTAAAGACCTAGTTCTACAACGTGGCGATTTTAAAATCGGTCCCGTCCAATTCGAGTTCAATGCTCCAGGGCTTTACCTCATCAAGGGAGCAAATGGTGCAGGAAAGACAAGCCTCCTCAAAGCAATTCTAGGACGTCTCCGCCCGCAGCGAGGATCAATCAAAAGATCCGATACTCAGATTGCCTCCGTGGGAATAGAGCCGACCCTCTATTCCGAATGGACGCCCAATCAAAATTTTATCTTTCAGAGCGAGCTAACGGGTGAGCACGGTAGATCTCAATTCCAATCCACGATGAAATTTGCGAACTACTTTCAAGTTGGTCATTTAAGTAGCGGGCAGCGCCGCATGGTTGAACTGGATATTGCACTCAGCCTCACCTGCTCCACCGTCCTTCTGGATGAGCCCGGAAACTCGTTAGATTCACAAAATCTAAAAAATTTGGAGTCGCGCCTCATTGAAGAATCAAAAAGTCGGCTGATTATTATGACATCACATCTACATGCCGACTCTGACTTGCCCTTTAGAAATATTTTGGAGCTCTCGTCATGAGTATTTTCTGGACTCTGATAAAAAAAGATTGCCGCCTATCGGTTTGGGTCCTTCTGCCATCGACACTTTTGGGATTCGCCGTTTTGCTCTTGATGGGATTCATGAGCGAATCTCCTACAGCCCAGGCTTCATCGATCGCGAAACTCTGGGTATCGTTCTTTATTGCGGCATCCTCCGTATTCTATCGTAGCTTTCAAGCAGAGAACTCTAATCGAAATTTCATCCTCTTTACGCAATTCAGGGTCCCCAGAATTTTTATCTTTATATCGCAGTCCCTCAACCAGGTCCTTCGACTTTTTTTTATAGGCATGACTTACCTCTTCATTCTTCATTTTCTCTTTTCTTTTCAGGCTACAGACTGGTGGCGTTGGATTCTTGTCTTTCTTGAAGTGTCTTTGTGCCTAGCACCTCTTGGCACGCTTCTAGGTCTTGGCCTTCAAGCGGAAAGAGAGTTCTTATTTTCACTCATCTTTATCCCACTCATTGCTCCGATCATTCTGGCCGCGCACGCCATGAGCCTCGGCGAACAAGTTTCGGTTTGGAGCTCTATCACTGGCGCGTTTGGAATTATTTCTTGGTTTATTTCTAGCGTCATTTTTGAGTTTTTCTTCGACGATCTCACGCAAACCACATAGGATAGGCCTTATGAAGTGGCTGTGGGGGCTTTTTGGAATGTCGGCGATTTTAGTTTTTGGTGGCCTATTGAATATTTTTCTTTTACTTCCCACAGAAGAATCACAGGGTCTTGTACAAAAAATTTTCTTCATCCACGTTCCCTCGGCGTTTGCTTTTTATTCTTGCCTGATTACTGGTTCTGTTTTCGCTGTGCTCTATCTGATTGAGAGAAGAGATGACTATGACAGACTTTCGAAATCCTTTGTGCAAACCGCGCTGCTATTTGCACTTTGCGTGATGGCAACTGGCCCCATCTGGGCAAAACCCATCTGGGGCACCTACTGGACCTGGGATCCTCGCTTAACAACGATGCTTTTGATGACGCTCATCCTGCTCGGTTACTGTGCAACACGCAACCTCATGGAAAAAAACCCCGAGAAGCAATTAGTCACAAAAGTGGTCTCGGCAATTATCGCGATCATTGCCACTCTCGATATTGTTCCTATTCATTACAGCGTGAAGTTATGGAGAGGAGTCCATCCAAGCGTCCTAAAAAATGCAGACGGACTACCCTCATCCTTTAGACTGGCTCTTCAATGGATGACGATTGCGTTCATTATTTTGTCGGTGGTCATGGCTATTGCATATTCGAAATATTTAAAAAATAAAGAGCAGCTGACTCAGCTAATGAGAAGGAACAATCATGCCTGATACATATTTTGAATTTGTTATTGGATATTTATTTCTTTGGGTGATCCTCTTTTTGGCATTGGGAATTGCATTGAAGAAAATAACTCAACAAGAGAAATGGCTTCAGAACCTAGACTCCTCTAAAAAGTCGTGAAATTTTTAGCGCTAGGATCGTTCATCACTGCTTCGTTGCTTTCTCTTATAAATATTATAATGGGGATTCAACTGACTCAGTCGGCATCCCAAGACTCATCTGTCCATCTCGCGATTGCCTTATCGGTTGCGGTGCTTCATCTGCTGGGCTCTTTGTTCATGATGATTTTTACGAAGAAGAAATTTGAAGAGCTGGCACTGATCAGTGATTTTTCCAAAGTGTCCACTCTTCAGCGTTCGCGCGAAACGAATATTCGAATTTCTCTCACTGCGGTTGGCGTATCAATTGTGAGCATCCTTACTGGAACCAGTTCTTCATCGGATGATATCCCTTGGATTCACGCAATCATTGGATGCACACTCTGCGCGGTCTCTTTTCTCAATTGGATCAAGTGGGTTTATTACTTGCATCAGGATTAATCTGAATCGTCGGCGGTATCTTGGTAATCGCAACACCTTCACTGGATTTCAATCGACAACTCATTGCCTCAAAAGTTTTGCCCTTTTGTTCGAATGAAACAATGCATCGCTTGCAGGACCCATTCCAACACAGGCGTGCATAGTCGATATTAAAATCCAAAAACTGGAAAATTCTCAAAAGTTCCAGTCGATCCGGCACTTTATAGTCTTTGTCCAAGATTTTCATCTCGATGAATTTTTCTATGATGCCAAACAGTTCTCTATTGTAGTCCATACGCGTGTCCTATTTTTTTACATTCAGAGAAACGGCTCCAAAAACACCTGCACCTCATCAAACGGAATTCCCCGTCTGCCAATAGAAGGAGAATCACCAAATCGATCAGAGCTCTCCGAATGAAAATCTGATCCTCCAGTCTTCATCATCTTTAACTCCGCCGTTTTTATCTGATAATATTGCAAATCAGACTCCGTATGACGTGGGTGATAGACTTCTATCGCATCGACTCCAATATCTTTGAAATATTGCAGGTGTTTATCTCGAAAATCATACTGCCCTGGATGCGCAATTGAAGTTCTACATCCGTGTCGTTTTGCGTAATCAACAGCTTCCTCCAAATCAAATCGCCACTTGGGCACGTCGAAACGTCCACGATCCTTCAAAAACTTATCGAACGCATCTTCTCGACTGACGGCATATCCTGCCTCGATCAAAGCATCCGCCACATGAGGGCGTCCTAACAAACCAGGATGAGTTCGAGATAATTTTTCTGCGTCGACGTGAATTCCTGCGGCCTTCAACTTTTCGCAAATTTTGAAGAAACGCAGAACACGTTCCTTCCTAAACCTGTCCAAATACTTTCTGAGGTCTGTATCGGTTGAGGATAAACCATAGATCAAAAGATGCAGCTCTCGCTGCTGAAGCGATTGAGGGTCTTTGAATGTGCAAGATAACTCCGCAGCGCAAAGCGGCTTCCAGTCAGTCAGTCCTGCAGCAAACTCCTCAAAGCCATCGACGCCATCATGGTCAGTGAGCGCGGCAAATTTCAGGCCCTGTTTCGTCGCGATTTTCAGCTGCGCCCGCAGCCACGCCACAGAATGTCTACCGTCTGAATTGAGGCTATGGAAATGCAAATCGGCGAACGCCACCGTCTTAGGCTAGCGCTTTCGGACGTAACAGGTAAGAATTTTGTAATCTATTAAAGTCGCGGCAGCGTTATGCCAGTTTGACCCTGATATTTGCCCTGTTTGTCGCGATAAGAGACGGCACAGTCCTCATCGGATTCATAGAACAATACCTGGCAGATGCCTTCGTTCGAATAAATTTTCGCAGGTAACGGCGTCGTATTCGAAATCTCAATGGTCACATGACCTTCCCACTCAGGCTCAAAAGGTGTCACATTGCAGATAATGCCGCAACGCGCATAGGTAGACTTGCCCAAGCAAACGGCCAAAACACGTCGAGGAATTTTAAAATATTCATAGCTCCGAGCGAGTGCAAAAGAATTGGGTGGAATGACTAATACGGGACCTTTAAACGAAATAAAGTTCGTATCCTGAAAATTCTTAGGATCAATCACTGTGGAATTGATATTGGTAAAAATCTTATATTCATCCGTCACACGCATATCATAGCCATAGGACGAAACTCCGTAGGAAATCACCCCGGACCGCACCTGAGATGACTCGAACGGGCTAATCATCCCATGTTCTTTGGCCATCTTTGTAATCCATTTATCGCTCTTAATCGCCATAATCAGCGAGACTGGCGAAAGCCAAAATCATGGTCAAGAACTTGTTTGAGACTCTGTGCGGCCTATGAAATTGTCAGAAAAAATGACACTCTTAAGATTCTGAACCTGGATTAAGGCCACGCTTCTTAATTTTTTCAACCAGCGTGGTTCTATTGACTTGAAGCAGCTGAGCCGCCTGATTCTTATTCCATTTTGTCTGTTCAAGAGCTCTCATAATCAAATCATTTTCAAACTGCTCAACCAGCGAATCAAATGCAATTCCACCTTCTGGAATCCCATTTGCAATCCACTGTGCCCATGGCACGGAGCTCGACTGAACCGGCTTTGGCTTGAGAACTTTCGCAGGGATATCAGAGAGTTGAATATTGCCTTCAACCTTCAGGATACTCATTCGCTGGCAAATATTTTCGAGCTCACGAACGTTGCCTGGCCAGTTATAGGCCACTAAGGCGGCCATTGCATCAGCTTCAACGTCTTTAATGTGGTAGCCCTTTTTTCTATTGAACTGATTTACAAAATGACGAACCAAGGCGGGAATATCTTCTTTTCTTTCTCGCAGTGGCGGCAAATTCATAGGAATAACATTTAATCGATAATACAGATCTTCTCTGAAATTTCCCTTCGCTACTTCTTGCTCAAGATCAATATTTGTCGCTGCAATGACACGGCAATCTGACTTCACCGTCTTATTTCCGCCAACCGGCTCAAACTCTTTTTCTTGCAACGCTCTGAGTATTTTCACCTGCAAGCTAGGCGGCATCGTGCCAATCTCATCCAGAAATAGCGTACCCTGATGTGCCAAACTAAAACGACCCACTCGAGACGCATGCGCCCCTGTGTAAGCACCTTTCACGTGACCAAAAAGTTCTGTTTCCAATAATTCAGATGGAATCGCCCCGCAGTTTACAGCGATAAATGGCTTCTGACGTCGATTCGAACGATTGTGAATCGCACGAGCGACCAATTCTTTGCCCGTGCCGCTCTCGCCAAGCACAAGTATTGTTGAATCAGTGTCGGCAACCTTTTCAATCAAATCAAAAATCGCCATGACAGGTCGACTCGCCCCAATAAAAGGCGCTTCCACAAGAGTTTCAATCTGTGATTTTTGAATTGAGACAACTTCGCTTGCATGATCAACAGCGCGATCGAGCGCCGATCGATTCCACGGTTGGGATTGTGACTCTGGCTCTGATTCTTGACGCTTTAACTGTTCTAATCGATCTTCCTGCGCCATCTTACCCAAACCTCCCGATACACTGCTGAGAAAAAGTCAAAACCCTGACAGACTCAAAGGTATCAGAACTTTGACAGTAATAGTAGGGGGCATGAAACTTTTTTGACTGATCTGAAACGGAAGTTGCGTTAGACTGAAGATGACACATCAGATCATGACCGGGGGTACTTTTATTTGCGAGTTAAATTAAAGACTTAGGAAGGCGTTTTGACACAGTGTGCCTGCAACCATAAAATCGTGCGCTGTTTCAATGTTTTTGCAAGTTTAGGGGAAGACAAAACGATGACGCAATTGAGACGAGGACTGCCAAGAAAACGATCTCGCGTCTCAGCACGACAGGCTGAGCTTCCTCTCTCGCATAAAAAATCACGCAACGACGCCGACAAATCCAAACTTATTTTTCAAATTAAGTCAGAACTCCGGAGGCTCCAGTCGAGAGATCGCGAGTGGAAATTAATGTTTCAGATGTTATCGCACGATCTCAAGGAGCCGATCGTCACTCTCGAAGGTTTCACGAAACTTTTGGATGAATCTGAACTTACGAAAGATCAGCAACGCTATGTCAAAGTCGTTCGAGAAGCCGTGAGTACTCTGCATCGTTTGGTAGGATCGCTTCAGTCTCTCTCGCGCCTGTCCCATGACTCACAAGACTTTAGCGAATTCAGTTTAAATGAACTTCTCAGCTCTGTAATCACGAGCCTTTCTCAACAGATTCAAAGAACGAAAGGTTCCATTGATCTCCCCTCTGCAGACACAATCATCACGGGTGATCCTATTCGATTATTCCAAATTTTTTTAAACCTCATTGCAAACTCTTTGAAATATCACAAGAAGGCAGAACCTCCCCATATCCAAATTTCTTATAGAAAAACAGCCGGCGAGCATCGCATCTCGTTCAGAGATAATGGCGTTGGGATCAGTCCGACGGACCTTGATCGAATTTTTTTGCCATTTACTCGATTGAAAGATATTCCTACAGATGGACTGGGAATCGGACTAACGATCGTTAAGCGGATTGCAGAATCATTTAAAGGACGGGTGCTTGTCAAAAGCAAGCAAGGCGTTGGCACAACCTTTACGATATGTTTACCGAAAGAATATGGAACAAGAGGCACGGGGGGCTCTGATCTATGAAAATTATTATCGTCGACGATAATCCTCATCATTCTGAACTTGCGGCGCGTCGATTGATGAAAGAGGGCTGGGAAGTTTTTGTGACTGATTCCCCGGAGCCGATCGAGCAGTTTAAGGATTTTGACTTGATCGTATTGGATTATAGCATGCCGCATCTTTCAGGACTCGACGTGCTGAAAGCAGTTCGGGATAAAGAAATCATCACTCCCGCTGTACTACTCACCGGACACGGAAACGAAATCATTGCAAGCGAGGCGATAAAACAGGGTGCCTATGACTATGTGATTAAGGACACGCATCTCCTCTATTTGGAAAGGCTACCGAGCGTCATTCGCGAAGCAAAATCAAAACATGAATTGATTGAAACCAACCGATATTTAATCAACGAGCTGAAGCGAGCAAACGAAAAACTTCAGCAAATGACGTTCACCGATGAAATGACTGGAATTCACAATTACCGGTTTATTCGAAAGCAGCTAGAAGCCGAGGTCAAAAGAGCATCGCGCTATGGAAAAGCCCTTTCGGTTTGTGTGGTCGACATTGATTACTTTAAAAAAATCAACGATCTCCATGGGCATTCAGTGGGAGACGATGCGCTCAGAGAAATTGCTCATATTTTGCGAGAACAAACCAGAACAGTCGATATTGTTGGCCGATATGCAGGAGACGAATTCGTCGTTATTTTTCCGGATACAACGCTGACCGACGCTGTACGACTCTGCGAACGTATTCGCAAACGGGTTAACGACTATACTTTTATTTCCCACGGCATTGAGATGCAATGCTCGCTCTCGATCGGAGTGGCGGATTTTGAGCCCCACAAACGAAAGACGCCAGAACTTCTACTTGAAGCCGCTGACAAATGCCTCTATCAAGCGAAACGCAGCGGACGAAATCGAGTTGGCTCGCTATTGAGAGTCTTAGACAAAAGCTCAGACGGTAATATCGTTCAACTCAACAGCTAAAACGGCCAATTAAGCGGTTGTTGCCGCTGGCTTCGTTTTTGTTGTCTTGGTTTCTGAACGTTTCTTCTTAGTTGTTGCAATCAGCGTTTTTAGGCGAGCCTTTTTCTTTGTTTGGCTACGTCGTTGTACAATTTTTCTACTTCGTCTGTTATCTCCACGGCCCATAATTTTCTCCTAACTTTCAAGGTTTAGATTTCTGCGGTTTGTATTGGCTGTTGTATTTTTGAATGACCTTCTCGGTCAAGTCCGTTGCTTCTTTAGCATAGACCAGCCCGCTCTCCTTCTTCTCAAAAACTTGATCGAAGTTTCCGGCCCTAGCCAAATCTTCAGTTAAAGGCTGAATCTTACGAAGGATTTCTTGGGTCTCAGACGTCTCTTTTCCGAAGATCTGTTCGTTGTATTTTTGGCTCAGTTGGGCTGACTCCGCCAAAAGCTTGTTGAAGTCCTGCTCAAGTTTCTGGGCTCTCTTCTGCTCAGCCTCATTCAAAAGGTTTGAACGCATTTTGGTATCAAGATCCTGTAGCTCAGTCTTCATCTTTTCAAGCTTGGCTTTTCGATCTGCCAAATCTTTATCATTTTTTTCTTTTTCTTTTTGAAGCTTTTCTTTTGCTGACTTACCTTCATCAACCCCATTCAGAACTCGATTATAATCGACTACCCCAATTTTGGTTTCTGACGCATCAACTCGAGAAACTAAAAAGCTCAAAGTCAAAACACTCATGCTCAATAGTTCAAAATTCACTTTTTTCATAAACAATCTCCTTTCAGTATTCTCACACTAAATTAAAATGGTGCTCCGATAGAAAAATCAAACAATATAGCATCTTCGTCTTTCTTTCTATCCAATGGAATTCCCCACTCAAAACGCAAGGGTCCGAGAGGAGAAAACCAGCGAAATCCGAAACCTGTGCTATATCGAATATCTCTCCAATTGAACGACTGTTCCTCAAATGCATTTCCAGCATCGAAAAAGAGTAATCCTTTTATTTTAGCTTCCTTAAAAATATCGAAAAGATACTCGACGTTGAAAACTGCCTGTTTATTACCACCCAGTCTCAACTTCTTGCTCTCCGTCACGCCCAACTCAGAGTCATCATTTCGACTCCCCGTAAGAGTGAATGGCGCATCGATGGATCGACTAAGCGAACGAAAAAGATGGCCGCGAATTGAGTAAATGCCACCTGGGATGAATCGCTCATTAAAAGGAGTGCTTCGATTTTCTATGCCTCTCAAATAGTCAAGGCGAAGGCCAAAACTCAAAACAGATCCTGGAAAGATCAAGGAGTCGGAATCAAAAACCTGAAAATATCTTTTACTAACGAAACTTGTTTTCCAAAAAGACAGATCACTTCCCATGACCTTGGATGCCACAGTTGTCGACAGCTGATTGAGAGTTCCACGCGTTGGCAAGAAAATCTCACGCGTATTCAAAGTGTCTCGTGTAATACCAAACTCTAGTGATGAGCTCAGCCCAACAGATTCAGGAAACAATCTCTCAATAATGGTCTGAATATTGATATCAATATGTTGGAGAGAGTAAGTTCCAAAGACACTCCATACCTTGTCGAGCGGATAACCAACAGAGACACTTCCGCCGCGCTCCAAAACCTTTGTTTCGTCGATCGACTGATACTCACTATTATAGCCCTTCAATGTCAGAGAATATTTCGAATCATAGACGCGAGGATTTCGAAATAAGGTATTAAAGAGTTGCCGCTTGCCCGAGAACAATCCGGATAAGCTGATATCGTAGCCTCGACCAAATAAATTTACTTTCGATACACTTCCCTGCACCCCGAATCGATCAAAGGATGAAAAACTGGCCCCCAACTGCAGAGTACCGGTTTGTTTTTCTTCGACTTCAATGCTGATATCCATTCGGTTCTCAGCCAAAATATCTTTTTGAACAAATTTCACCGTATTGAAGTAACCCAGCTTTTCAAGATTTTCTTTCGAGGCCTTGAAGCGAGTTCCATTATAAAGTTCGCCTTCGCTGAACTCGAGCTCACGCCGAATGACTCGATCATGGGTTTCCAAATTTCCGGTTGTTTCGATGGTCCCGAAATAAACAATGTTCCCCTTATCAACGCGAAACTCAATATCTAGCCTATGGGGATCTGCCTCGCTAATCTTCCAATCGGGACTTACGTTCGTATAGGCATAACCATGATCTCCATAGATATCCTGCACTTTGGTCAGATCTTCTTGAATCTTCAGAAAATTCCAAATGTCCCCTTTTTGAGAGGCAAAGGATTCTTTCACCTCCTCTGGCTTATCCAAATAATCTAAATCCCCGGAAAACGAGAGTTCGCCCACATAATACTTTTCGCCTTCCTCAACATGATACGACACGATTACTTGGCGTCGGTCTGGCGTGAAAGTGATTGAGGGAGCATCAACTTTTGCGAAAGCGTATCCATTTTTCATGTACTGCAACTGAATCCGTCGGGCGTCGACCTGAGATAAAAGGCTTTCATCGAAACGACCACTTCCGGAAACGAATCCCCAGAATCCGCCCTCTTTTGTGATCATCGCATCCTTGAGAGCTTCATCAGAAAAGACGGTATTCCCTTGAAAATAGATTTTCTTTACTTCAACTTTTTTTCCTTCATCGATATCAAATACCAAAATCTTTTTCTGATTCTCTGAAATGACTTCACTGCGAATTGTCACCAGGTAAAAACCCTTATCCCTGTAGACCTTCTTGATTTTATCAACGCTGCCTTTGACCGAAGCATCGTCCCATAGAAAGGGAACCGTGAGGGCCAAAGCCTTTTCTAAATCATCTTTGCCGACCTCGGAGTTTCCTCGATAACGGATCTCTTGAACATAGTCCTTTTCTTGAAGTCGTATGACAACCTTTAGGCCTTGTGCGCCCTTTTCAGCATCAATGCGAATGTCTTCTTTAAAGAGCCCCGTATTATAAAGGGCTTTCAAGTCATCACGAATTCGTGCCCGAGAGAGCTCCTGGCCCGGCTTGGAAGAAATATACTGAAGAACAGCAGCATCACCCAACCGTTCGTTACCTTCGACAACGATTTCTGCGATCTTTTCTGCAAGCAGCGACGTTGAAACTACCAGCCCGCAAATGAAATAGGCAACTGACCTTAAGCCCAAGATAACGTTCCTCGCGCAAGGGTTGCCTTCTTTTTTAGTTTTTCCGAAAGCTCTAAATTGTGAGTCGCCATAATTAGAATCGATTTCTGCCTTTCACACTGTTGCGCCAGCACATCAAATACTCGATTTGCGGTGTCTGGATCAAGGTTTCCTGTTGGCTCATCGGCTAAAATGACCGCCGGTTTGTGCACAAGAGCTCTTGCCATTGCAACTCTTTGCTGCTCTCCACCAGACAACTGATGTGGTTTATGTTCCAGCCGGCCTTCAAGGCCAACCTGAGTCAGCACCTCTCGACTTCGCTCAAGCGCCTCTTTTTCAGAAACTCGCAACAACCGAAGTGGTATCGAAACATTTTCGACAGCGGTGAGCTCAGACATCAAATAGTGAAACTGAAAAACGAATCCAACCGATCGACGGCGATTTTCAACGACAGAATCGGAATCAGTGACAGAAACGGCTTTGTCATCAAAAAAAATCTTTCCACGATTTACAGATTCAATCAGTCCAAGGCAATGCAACAACGTTGACTTTCCAACACCACTTGCCCCAACGATGGCGAGGCTTTCGCCCGCTTCCAATCGTAATGTTACGCCTCGTAAAACCTCAACTGTCTGCGGACCACTTTCATAGGTCTTCCACAAATCTTGAACTTCGAAACTCATGAGTCGACCTTCAACCCCTCTGTCGGATTCAACCTTGCGGCCAACCTCGCTGGATAAATTGTTGCAATTGCGCTAATGCCCAATGCACCCATTACGACAGCGATGACGTCGGATGCGCGAATATCCACCGGCAAGGTATCAATCATATAAACCTCCCGATCGAGCGGAAAATGAATAAAATCTCGCAACAAAATGCTCAATAGAAAACCAAATAAGACTCCGACGAAAGTTCCCACTCCTCCCACGAACATTCCTTGAATGAAAAAAATTCTGAGAATGCTCTGATCTCTAGCTCCCATGCTTTTAAGAATGGCGATATCTCGTGTTTTGTCTTTCACGATCATAATCAGAGATCCACAGATATTGAGAGCCGCAACAAGCACTATTAAACCGAGAATGACGGCCATCGCTGTTTTCTCAAGTCTTAAAGCCGAGAGAAAATCCTTATTCTGCGCGAGCCAATCTTCTACAAAGATCGCTTCGGGAATTTCTTTTCGAAGATACCGCGTGATTTCGCCAAGCTTTCGGATATCTTTCGTTCGTACCTCGATATTTCTCGAGCTCGTTTCAAACAATTCCTCAGCCAAATTCAAATTAATATATCCATGGTAAGCATCAAACTGACTCATGCCAGAATGAAAAGTATCAATGAGCTTGAGCTTTCGCATTTTCGGCACAATTCCAAGTGGAGAAAATTCACCACGATTCAGCAACAGAGTAAATGAATCGCCAATCGAGAGATTAAGTTTGGATGCGAGAATATCGCCCAACATCACTCCACCCTGCTCTAAACCCTTCCAATTTCCCTCTGCACTATATGCCTTAAGATCCAAAACTTTTTGAACCTGCACTGGATCAACACCGCGGAGACTGATGCCCTCTGACCCACCGTTAGGACTCAATGCAAAGGCTTCACCATAAATCACGGGCATCGCTGATCCCACACCAGGATTTTTTCGCACAAACGCCAAGATTTCTTCAGGAGTTCTTGCCTTCGCATCAAGATTATTCCGAGCAAGGCTGATCAAAATATGTGCATTATTTCCCAAAATTTTCGAACGCAACTCATGATCGAAGCCACTCATCACGGCAAGCACTGCCACGAGACTCATCACACCAACGACAACTCCGGCTAGCGCGATCCAAGTGATCGCGGACAGCCCCGCACCCTTCGACGAACTCAAATAACGACGAGCAAGTAGAATTTCAAGATTCATGAGAACTAACTTGCGACCTCAATTGCGGAAATAAAATCACATCTCGAATGCTCGCCGAATTTGTAAAAAGCATTGCCAATCGATCGATACCAATGCCCTCGCCAGCTGTGGGAGGTAATCCATATTCCAATGCCTGGATATAATCCTCATCAAAATCACTGGCCTCTTCGTCTCCGGCCGCTTTTCTATTGAGTTGATCCAGAAATCGATTTTTCTGATCAATCGGATCATTCAATTCATTAAAGCCATTGGCGATCTCTCGACCTCCGATATAGAGCTCAAAGCGCTCAGCAGTATTTGGCTTCGTTTCACTTCGGCGAGCCAAAGGAGAAATCTCAATAGGATGATCCATCACATAGGTTGGCTGGATTAGTTTTGATTCAACTTCTTCTTCAAAACAAATCCAGTGGAGTTCCGCCAGAGTCTTCTCGCCCTTCAGAGATACACCCTTTGATTTAAGAAATTTTTCAATCGCGCCACGGTCATCGAGTGGCAGAGTCGTCATTTCTTTCAGAGCCTCCGTGACTGTCCAGCGTCTAAAAGGCCGTTTCAAAGAAATCTTCTGCTCTTGATAAGTCAAATCTGTGGTGCCTAGGAGCTTCAAAGCCAATTTTTCAAGCAGGTCTTCCGTCAGATTCATCAAATCTTCGTAGGTGGCATAGGCTTCGTAAAACTCCAGCATCGTGAATTCTGGATTATGTTTAATCGATATCCCTTCATTTCTAAAACAACGATTGATTTCAAATACACGATCCATGCCGCCGACAACGAGACGCTTTAGATAGAGCTCAGGAGCGATTCTCAAAAATAAATTCATCTTGAGTGTATTATGAAAAGTCTTGAAGGGCCTCGCCGTTGCTCCGCCTACAAGCGGGTGCAACATGGGAGTTTCAACCTCCACATAATCTCTCTCAAAGAAGAATTGCCGAATCTCTTGCACCAGTCGAGATCTGAACAAAAAAGTCTGTTTCACTTCATCGTGTGAGATAAGATCCAAATATCGCTGTCGATACCGAGCTTCAATATCTGTCAGCCCATGAAATTTTTCTGGAAGCGGTCGAGTATTTTTTGTGAGAGGAACAAAATCTTCACAATCAATGCTCAACTCGCCTGTCTTTGTCTTAAATATTTTGCCTTTTGCGTAAACAATATCACCCAAATCCGCATGTTTTACGAGCTCATGTAAATCACCCAGCTTGGACTGCTGACAAAAAAGCTGGATTCGGCCCGAGCGATCTCGAATCGTGAGAAAGGTCGATTTTCCAAAAGAACGGTGCAATAAAATTCGCCCTGCAACTGTAAAGCTTTGCGGGTTCGTAGCGTTCAAAGCTTCAAGCTCTTCCTTCGACTGAGAATCATATTTCGAACGCAGGTCTGCAGCTAAATGTTCTGGCCTAACGGCGACTCGATATGGATTTAAATTTTTAGAACGCAAGTCAGCGACTTTCTTTGCCCTTGCTTCAAGAACAGGGAGAACTGATGCCGACTGATCTGCCAGAGTATTTTCGCTCATCGTGCCAAAGACTACGGAATATGTGGCCAGAAGGACAACTGCAAAAGATACGAAATTTGAGCACTTTGTGCTCAAAAATTTGCTAGTACACTGCAGAATAGTTTGCCCAATATTTACTATTGTCCCTCGCATCGCCTCGATCTAACCTCTAAATCATGCAAAAAATTCATGTAAAGAATCCTGTAGTTGAACTTGATGGCGACGAAATGACTCGCATTATTTGGAAATGGATTAAAGAAAAGCTCATCCTTCCTTATTTGGATCTGAAAATTGAATATTACGACCTGGGAATTGAATATCGAGAAAAGACCAAGGATCGAGTAACAGTTGAGTCCGCCGAAGCGATCAAGCGCGTGGGAATCGGCATCAAATGTGCAACTATCACTCCGGATGAAGCTCGAGTGAAAGAGTTTAATCTTTCCGAAATGTGGAAATCACCAAATGGAACGATCCGCAATATTTTGGATGGCACTGTCTTTCGAGAGCCCATCGTTTGCAAGAATGTGCCACGCCTCGTTCCTAACTGGACGAGCCCGATCTGTATTGGTCGTCATGCTTTTGGCGATCAATACCGTGCGACTGATATTGTGACCCAAGGAAAGGGCAAGCTCACAATTACGTTCACTCCAGAGGGCGGCGGAGCACCTCAGACACACGAAGTATTTAATTTTAAAGGAGATGGTGTGGCGCTTGCCATGTACAATACGAACGAATCCATCAAGGGATTTGCACGATCGTGCTTTGCAATGGCGCTCCTGAAAAAATGGCCTCTGTATTTGTCTACAAAAAATACCATCCTCAAAAAATATGACGGACGTTTCAAAGATCTCTTCCAAGAAATTTTTGATGCTGAATACAAAGATCAATTCAAAACTGCGGGCATCACTTACGAACACCGTTTGATCGACGACATGGTGGCCTCTGCGCTCAAATGGAATGGAAATTTTATTTGGGCCTGCAAAAATTATGACGGAGATGTGCAGTCGGACATGGTTGCTCAAGGCTTTGGCTCTTTAGGTTTGATGACGTCTGTACTCATGAGCCCGGATGGAAAAACTATCGAAGCCGAGGCCGCCCACGGCACGGTCACCCGCCACTATCGCGATTATCAGGCTGGAAAGAAAACTTCGACAAATCCGATTGCATCTATCTTCGCATGGACTCGAGGATTGCAGTTCCGAGCGAAAAACGATGGAAACAAGGAGTTGGAAAAGTTCTGCGATACACTCGAAAAGGTTTGTGTCGAGACAGTGGAGTCAGGAAAAATGACAAAAGATCTCGCTGTCTGCATCTATGGAAACAAAACATCTCCAGAACATTATCAAACAACTGAAGATTTCTTGGACACTCTCGATCGGAATCTAAAAGCTCGGTTTGTTTCTTGATGAATTTTCAACCATTGATCTACGGACGTGGGGTATCAGGACAGGCCATCGAACGTTCGCTCTCAGTGATTGAGAGTTTACCGGATTCGAAATGGTCGTTCGGAAAAGTGCGATACGCCGAGCGAGGATTGAAAGTGAAGGACTTGATTCGAGGTGTTTCGGATCCTCTGATTTTCATCGCAAATCCTCATGCACTGCACGCGGATCTGATTAAACAATGCGACGACGAAAAACTGCCCCTGGTGTTTTGTGAAAAGCCTACGGTCACGAGCGCATCCGACCGAGAATTGCTCTCGACGGTAAAGTTAAAAGTCGCTGTGTTACATGGATACAGAATGATGTGGGGTCCGCAGACTCTTCGTCGACTGGTTGACGATCAGTCGTTTGGAAAGATTTTTGGCATCGAATGCAGATACTGGCAAAGCTCCGTCGCCACGCAGGCGTACGAAGCGGCTGCCTCTGGTGCAAAAGCGCCGCGGCCTATCTGGAAAAACTCCGCAGAGTTAAGCGGCGGCGCGGATGTGCTGATTGATCTCGCGACGCATTGGATGGATTTGGTGGTGTTTTTGGCAGGCGCATTTCCGAAGACCTCGCGAGGATTCCGGTCCTATGTGAATGCTGAAAGCCCACATCGTGATTCGCATGTTCAGCTGACGTTGGATTTTGGTGACGACTGTTACGGCAGCGGCTCAATTTCGAAGACCGTGCATGGGGCTGGCAACGATCTCGAGATCTCGATCTTGGGATCAAAGATATCGGCACATTGGAGTTTCCAAAATCCGGATCAAATTGTGGTGGGCCAAAACCGTGACAAGACGACTTTGAGTCGGACCTCGTCACAACTCGGCTCTCGCCAGCCCTGTTTCCACGGGCTGGGCTGGCTCGAGGGATATGTTGAGGTCATCCATCAGGGACTCCAAGGGCTTAACGATCCGAGCCACAATCGCTTTCCAGATTTGCCGACCTCACTTTCAAATTTCGATCTCCTCCAAAACACGATTTGGACATAGGCATTTCCTCCAAACAGACGCCCGCTTGCCCCCCCTCCCCACGACAGGTTTACATAACACCAAAAGGTACCAGGTACTCCCGGTACCTTTTGGTGGACCTCAAAATGCGAGTCGAGTATCAAGACCGTTCGATGGCTAAGACCCGCCAAAACCGCGCCCAAAGAGATGAATTCTTCATGCAGAGAGCCATCGACTTAGCCAACTTCCCATCCCACTGCTTGTTGCCAAATCCCCGAGTAGGTGCCGTTATCGTCGCTGACGGAAGCATCGTCGGCGAAGGCTGCCACCAGGGGCCCGGCCAACCTCACGCCGAGGTCATGGCGATTCGAAATGCCCAGTCTCGCGGCATACGAAACTTCGCGAAGACCGAGATCTACGTCACCCTCGAGCCGTGCTCGCACACAAACAAACGCACCCCTCCCTGCGCGCCGATGCTCATCGAAAAAAAATTTAAGCGAGTCGTCATCAGCCATATTGATCCAAACCCTCAGGTCAGCGGAAATGGAATCAAGCTCATCCGAAAGGCTGGCATTCACGTCGACATTGGGCCCCTCAAGGAAGCCGCCGAGGCCCTCAATCAGCCATTCCTCAAAAATCAGACAAAAAAAATGCCCTATATCACTCTCAAGCTAGCGACCACATTTGACGGAAAAATGCATGACGACTTCAACAAATCCAAGTGGATCACGGGCAGCGCCGCTCGCGACGACGTTCAGCAACTCCGACGCAAGGCCGACGGCGTCGGGGTAGGTCGAAAGACAATTGATGCCGACGATCCAAAACTCAATTGCAGAATAGCTGGCAATACTCAGCCCAAAAAGATTGTTATCTTTGGAACACCTAAAAAGCTGAAGAATTCATCCAACGTTGTTCGTGCCAATGGCCAGGAAAATATTTTTTGGATCTCAAAATCGGCGCCGCTAAAAAATCAGTTGAAAACGCTCTTCCTTGACCACCACGTTCACCATCTGCTCGTCGAAGGCGGCCCCACGGTGGCCGGATACCTGCTTGATCATGGTTTGGTCGACGAAGTCGTCCTCTACCTGGGCAGAGGCTTTTTAGGCGGTCAGGGACGCGGTTCCTTGAAAATCGGGGAGGGATTGAAAAGGCTCGAGAAATCGATTAGTTTCGTCCCTCGAGAGGCTAAAATTTTGTCTCCCGATATTCGAATTCAAGGATTTCTCAATGTTTACAGGACTCATTGAAAGCACAGGTAAGCTCCGAAGTCTCAGCCCATCCCTCGACCAGCCAAGGGCTGCCCGAGCCGTGATCGAGGCGAGCCTTCCAACCGATATCAAAATCGGCCAAAGCATTGCTGTGAATGGCGTTTGCCTCACCGCGATCGAACTCAATAAAGACCATTTCACTGCCGATATTTCACCCGAGACGCTCGAACGAACGGCGCTTAAAACATATGGCCCCGGCCGCCCGCTCAATATTGAGTTTCCCGTTCGCCCGACGACCTATATCGGCGGCCACTTCGTGCTGGGTCACGTGGATGGACTGGGCCATGTGCGCGAGATTCAGATGCTCGATGAGTTTTGGCATGTCACCATCAGCTTCCCCGAAGAGCTCGGCGCTCTGATCGTTGAAAAAGGCTCAATCACTGTTGACGGCGTAAGCCTCACCGTCAACAAGTTACTCACAGACTCGTTCGAGCTGATGCTTGTTCCAAAAACTCTTGAGAAAACGACATTGTCTCATCTTCACATTGGAGATGCTGTAAACCTTGAAGTCGACGTTCTCGGGAAATATATTGTTAGATATCTAAAACTCATGAAGGAAAAAATATGAAACTCTCTTCGAGTCCCGAGCTCATTGAAGACATCCAGGCTGGCAAAATGGTCATTTTGATGGATGACGAAGACCGAGAAAACGAGGGAGATCTCGTCTGTGCCGCTGAAAAAATTACTCCGGAAATCATTAATTTCATGGCTAAACATGCTCGCGGCCTCATCTGTCTAAGTCTCGACTCTTCCATTCTTGATCGATTGCAAATTCCCATGATGGTCAAGCACAACGGATCAAAGTTTGGCACTGCGTTTTCTGTCAGCATTGAAGCGAGAACTGGCGTCACGACTGGAATTTCAGCGGCTGATCGAGCTCAGACAATTCGTGTGGCGACAGATCCGAAATCCACTGCTGCGGACCTCGTCATGCCTGGACATATTTTTCCGCTTCGCGCTGAACCAGGTGGGGTCTTAAAACGTGCTGGGCAAACAGAGGGAAGCGTTGATCTCTCACGACTCGCTGGGCTTCAGCCTGCAGGTGTGATTTGCGAGATTATGAACGATGATGGAACAATGTCTCGCCGAGATGAGCTACTCAAATTTGGGCATACTCACGGAATTCGCGTCGGCACAATTGCAGACCTCATCCGCTACAGAATGGTGCATGACTCACTCATACAAAAAGAAGCGAGCGCAAAAATTCCATCACATTTTGGAACTGACTTTTCGATTCATGTTTTTTCAAATCAAATCGATAGCGCTCAACATGTCGCATTTACAAAAGGGAAAATCACGCCAGATTCACCCTGTCTGGTGAGAGTTCACTCAGAATGTCTTACCGGTGATGTGTTTGGATCTCTTCGCTGCGACTGTGGCCAACAGTTGCAGACGGCGCTGGCACAAATAGATGCCGCTGGGTCTGGAGTACTGGTGTACATGCGACAGGAGGGTCGTGGCATCGGACTCATCAACAAGTTAAAGGCTTACGAGCTTCAAGAAAATGGACTTGATACCGTTGAGGCCAACGAAAAATTGGGGTTCAAACCAGACCTGCGCGACTACGGAATTGGCGCTCAAATTCTTCGATCTCTTGGCGTGAAAAAGATGAAATTGCTGACAAACAACCCTCGCAAGATCGTCGGCGTTGAAGGTTACGGCCTCGAAGTTATTGAACGGGTCGCGCTTGAACTCCCCAGCACCACACAAAATCTTCGCTATCTCGAAACAAAAAGAGACCGGCTGGGTCACCTACTCACTCAATTGCCTGAATCTGGGAAGGCGCAAGATCTCGTATGATTGTAATCGTTCAAAGCCTCTGGAATAAGAGCCTCACGGATCTTTTAACCACCGGCGCTCAAGAGTTTTGCAAAGCAAATAACCAGGCGCATTTTACGCTTCAAGTTCCGGGATCTCTTGAGATCCCCCTTGCCATTCAATGGGCGGCACAAAATGGAAAGACCGGCTCCGTGACAGGCGCCATTGCCTGTGGCGTCATCGTCAAGGGCGAGACTCTGCATTTTGACCTTGTTGCACAAGAATCCGCTCGAGCTCTCATGGATCTAAGTCTATCTTTGGAAATTCCCATAGGTAATGCGATTCTTCCCGCATATACTGTCGATCAGGCAATTGAACGATGCGGCGGCAAGCATGGCAACAAAGGCCAAGAGGCCGCTGAGGCAGTGATCAAGATGCTTGATTTGAGGAGAACCTTAGTTTGATTCTAGAGACCCTATTTCTTTGTTTAGTGACGTTGAACAATTCAGATGCGCAAGTTAAGCGACTCGAGCCGTTGCGTGATGACGAAGTCGCGGTAGAAGCCTCTGTCGTATTACCCGATGATATTGAAATAAAACGTTTCTCGGCATGCGTTCCGCAAGAAAGCATTCCCTTCGACGGAAAAGTTCCTGCAGAGTGGGAAACAAAGATTTTCGAATCCAAGGCACTGCAAGATATGGCGAAATGCTCTGCATCAGATTGTGCCTTCAATCTTTTACCGACCGAGATCCACAGCCTTACACTGCTCAAGAATGATACAGACCGTAAGAATTTCTATTTGGACGCCCTCCAAAATCGAATTCACTTCAAACTTGGAATTGATCCCGCACGCCGGCCTCATTTTATTACGTCGAAAGACAAAGGTTTCTCACCATGTGGAGAGGGAGAAGTCATTGAAAGCCTCCTGAATACGCGCCCCCTTCGAGATTTGCCGTTTAGATTGAGCCATGCAAAGTATAACAAGAAAATGCGCCCCACAACCCGACTTACCCAGGGCGTCTTCTGGTCTCCTAAAAAAGGGGAAACTGATAGAATTTGCTACGCAGAGGCTTTGATCTTCTCAGATCATTATGATGTAGATCGTGTTGAGGTTTGGAGTTTGCAAGGCCGAACACTCACGTTACAAATTAGAAATCGCCTTGATCTGCTGAACACGTGGCTTCGTAGGCTAAACAAAGAAAAATTTTGGAAGGAAGCAACGTCCGTTGCGGAAAATCAAATCAAAGGCGCATTAGAATGCTTCAAAGCGAAAAAATAAAAGAATCAGAAAAAATAATGGCAGACACGACATTCAAAGATATTTTATCTCACGAGTTATTACTTCAAAACTTAGTCGAAAAGATGGGATTCACGAGTCCAACTCCCATCCAGGTGGCAGTCGCAAAGACAATTGCAGAAGGGCGAAATTTGTTTGCTGGAGCAAAAACAGGCAGCGGCAAAACCGTTGCATTTCTTGCCCCCTTGTCTCAGCGCATTCTGAATGACGAGATCCGAAACATTCTTGTTCTTGCACCTACTCGTGAACTTGTGCTGCAAATCGATGAAGAGGCCGCAAAACTTCTCGACGGACAATCGAAAGCTGTCCCGGTCGCTCTCTACGGCGGTGTTCCGATTGACCCACAGGTTTTGGTCATCAAGCATCACAAACCGAGAATTTTCATTGGAACACCCGGTCGAATCATCGATTTTTCCACTGAAGGCGTTCTTCCGTTTGGCGAAATAGATGCCGTGGTTCTGGATGAGGCTGATCGAATGTGTGATATGGGATTCGCTCCACAGGTCACGGATATTCTGGAGATGTGCGTGAATTCGAAGCAAGTTTTAATGTTTTCAGCCACATTGCCTCCCGAGCTCACCACGATGATGAATCGTTACTGCGCTGATCCAGTCAGAATCCAGGTAGATGCGGCGGATAAATCCAGCGAGACCATTAAGCATCAAGTTTTATTCTGCAGACGCCGCACAAAATTACCAAAGCTGAAGGCTCTTCTTCTGAAAGAATCTTATGTTGGCGTGATATTCACCAGAACGCGACTAGGTGCGGATCAGATTTTTAGAGAAGTAAGACCCTCTATTAAAGAAATTGGAATTCTTCATGCTGGCTACGGCATGAATGACCGAGAAAAAACCATTCGTGCTTTTCGCGATGAAAAAATTAACTTGCTGGTTGCAACCGATGTCGCATCGAGAGGTCTCGATATCAACCATCTCAACGCTGTGATTCAATATGATCCGCCTGAAAGTCTTGAAGATTATATTCATCGCTCGGGCCGCTCGGGACGCGCTGGCAGAACAGGTTTGAGCATTCTGTTCATCGAAGAAGACAATCCAGATCAATTGCGATTTTTTGAGGAACTTAAGAAAAAGGTGAAGTTTGATATCCTTGACGCGAATCCTTCATCCAACTCATCAAATGAGCTCAAGACTACGAAGACCTCTGCGCCTTTGACGCAGGCAGCAAAGAAAGTTCCTATAAGTCCGCCGAAGGTGAAAGATGCGGGGCTCGCTAAAAGTTGGAAAGCCCGAGCGATCGAGACATCAAAATATTGGCTACGTGTGCTTTTCAAGGGTTGATTGAAGTCTTTCCTTTGATAATGCCGTTAGGCGTTATTTGGTCAATCGTTGCACAATAAGACTAGGCCAATATGAAATTTCACCTGATCGTCATCTCACTTGCCGGAGCGTGCATTTACCTGCTGTATCTTTTTATCTTCGGATTTAAATCTGAACTCGCTGAGGCTCGCCACACGATCCGACAAGAATCGGTTCAATCCGTGCGCAACTCAACGAAAATAAACGAAAAGCCTGAGCTGAAACCATTCATCAACAAAGCGCTACAAGAACCCAGCCGAACTCTGGAACGCAGCACTCCAGACCCAGTCATCAGCCCCGAAACAAAGGAAGACTATCTCGCCGTCAATCCAGAGGTTTTCACTTCACGACTCGATGAAAAAGATTACTGGTGTCGGAATGTAAATCTCGTTTTGGATTCACAGCCTGTCAAATGCATGTATCCGGATGCATGCTTTGGGTGCACGGGACCCATCATCCCACCCGAAGTTCCCACTGCCCGACCGATCTGCGCCGATGGATCTGAAAGTCAACTTTACCATGTTGAATGTTGTCCAAGCCTCAGTGGATCTGGACCTTCCTGCCCATCCGTGGAGCAATGTTTCAATGCCGAGCTCGTGCCAGCCGGAGGTTGCCAATGCAATGACAGTCCTAATTGTCATTTGGAATCGACGAATGGAACCGTGGAATGCGTCTGCAAAGATTAAAGTTGGTTCATTGGTTTTTTGTCTTTTTGGTGACTTCGAATCTAACAATTCATTTTTTCCACCTCGATCTCCCGTCATCCGTCGTCTATGACGAATTCCATTTTGGAAAATACGCCACGAGCTATTGTTGCACATTTAAAAATACATTTGATCTGCATCCGCCTCATGGAAAACTGCTGATCGCTGCCGCACTGAAGGTCGGAGGATACGATGGGCGATTTGAGTTCAACGAGATCGGAGAAAGCTACGAGAATGCCGTTCCGACCTACGCGCTCAGAATTGTTCCCGCCGTGTTCGGATTTTTTCTTCCATTTTTTTTCATGCTACTCATTTGGCAACTAGGATGCGGTTTTGTTTTGGCAGCACTTGGCGCATTACTCATTACATTTGAAAATGGATTCATCACACAGTCGAGATTTGCGCTTCTTGATTCCATTCTATTAACATCCTTTCTTGCGTCACTCTGTTTGGCTTTTCACTCTATTAAACAACACAAGACAGAATCACATATATCGCCATATTCCATTTTTGTTTCTGGATTGTTTTCTGGCTTATCGACTGGAACTAAATTGACCGGCGGATTGTCGTTCATTCTCGTCATCGCGATTCTAATGACAAATCTTCGTGGCAACTGGAAAACTCGCACCTCTCATTTAATCTTCTTTGTTAGTGGATTCTTAGTTCTGTACTTAGGAGGTTGGTTTCTACATTTCTCGCTGCTGACGGTTCCGAGCTCTGCCGACTTATTTTTTGTTCAAACCGGAAATTTTTTTCAGGATCTTTTTACGCTTCATGCTAAAATGTTTTACGAGAACGCTCACCTCATGAAGCCACACAACGACGCCAGCCATTGGTGGCAATGGCCTCTCATGATCAAGTCGGTTTACTACTGGACTAACGGCAAGGCTGATATTTTTTTTACGGGCAACCCTTTTGTTTGGATAGGATCAACGCTTTTATTTTTTCCGAGTTTCATCTATTTGATCAAAAAAAATATATTCAAAGACAATTTATGGCTCGGCCCTCTCGGCACAATAATCTCAATGGCACCATTTCTTTTTTTTCAACGCCCTCTATTTCTCTATCATTTTCTTTTACCACTCATCTGTATTTTAATCACAAACGTCAGCGCTTCCTTGGAATGGTTAAATGCCAATCCCGAGCGAAATAAACATATGCCCTGGCTGGCTACCAGCATGGCTTTTCTTACCCTGGGGGGATTTTTTGTGGTGTTTCCATTAACTTTTGGGATCCCAGAAAATAGCCATCTGCTTTTCGAAATTGGCCCCTTCTGGCGGTAGAAAAATTATTCCGTCCAGGACACAGGATTTCTAAAAAAACCCATCAACGATTTCTCTTCATCATTGGTTTCCAGTGAAGGGCTGAAATCGAAATGCACCTCAGGAGGAAGGCTCATCAAAATACTTTCGATATTTCCTTTGGTCTGCAAGCCAAACAAAGTGCCGCGATCATAAACCAAATTAAATTCGACGTAGCGGCCTCGACGCAAAAACTGAAATTTTTTCTGTCGATCTGTAAAGGCCGTATCTTTTCTCTTTTTCACAATTGGCAGATAGGCCGGAAGAAACGAGTGCCCACAAGTCTGAACGAATGCAAAAGTCTTTTCCAAATCATCTGAAAGGTAGTCAAAAAAAATTCCACCGATTCCACGAGTTTCTCCTCGGTGAGGAATATAAAAATACTGGTCACACTGCTTTTTGAAATCTGGATATGTCTCGAGAGATCGAGTATCGCATGCTGTTTTTAACTCGTGATGAAAATGACGAAAATCATCAGGTGCCAGAACATAGGGTGTTAAATCGATACCACCCCCAAACCAAGATCTGTCAGCCTGTTCAAAGTATCGAAAGTTGGCATGCACGGTCGGTACGCACGGTGAGCGTGGATGAATCACTAAGGAAATGCCTGCTGCAAAATATTCTGCGGACTTTGCATTCAGCCTCTCTTTCATCAAGGGCGGAAGAACGCCTTCAACAACTGAAATATTGACTCCCGCTTTCTCAAATATCTGCCCTCCGGTCAGTATTCTCGAATGCCCTCCCCCGCCAGCAGTGCCAGGCTCCGGAGGACGTTTCCAATCAACAGACTGAAATTTATGAGATGTTTCGAGAGATTCTAAAGCAGATGTAATTTCATTCTGAAGAGTTTTGATCCATTCAGGCATTCGCACTGAAAGTGAAGAGAGTGGAGGCACTAGGAATTAAGCCCACAACATTTCTTAAATTTCTTACCGCTGCCACAAGAACACGGATCGTTTCGACCCACTTTCGACGCATGACGAATCGTCTCCTGTTTAGGAAAAACAGAATCAAAATAATACCAACGATCTTCAGATTTTCTAAACTCCGCATCTTCTCGATGATTTACGCCCTGAAAGTCTCGACTATATTTTACGGTGAAGGTGATCAACGCCTTATCGTTCTTCACATCCTCTTTTTCGATGGTCAGCCCATGCCACTCAGATTCTTTCGACCATGCCTCTATTGATTTTCGATCTACTTGATCACGCGTTTCTGGATGATGAGAGTCTATTAAAAAATCAATATCTGCAGTCACAAAGGCTTTGTAACGCGCTTCCAGAAGGGATTTAGGACTACTTGGCCAAGTCATAAGTGACGACATTAAAATCTCTTTTCTATCAGGAAACAAGGCTTTTAATGCGACGCGCCAGAAAAAAAATGATGACAGACGATAGAAAAGCCATCGATCCTAGAAGTACGGGGATTTGAGATGGTTTTAGCGTTTTCGATTTTGGCTCAGTGTTTGGTTGCGACGCTAGCTCATTCTGTCAGCGATCCCATGCCGCTAGCACAGGTTGAAGACGTCAATATCTTCAGCAATTTTGAGGAAGGCGGCAGCGCTAAAATGCAGGTCATCTTAAAACTCCCCAGTGATTGCTATGAGGCAAAGAAAATATCAATTCGATTTGATGACGATCGCGAAACGCTTCTTTTCTTTCCTGAGCTCAAGAGAAATGCAGAATGCACCGGAAAGCCCGTTGAATCGACCAAGATCGTCGACCTCGGCAGTTTGGATGAAGGCTCCTATCAAATTCGGGAGCTGATGAGCTTAAAGCCCTGGGCCAAGTTCAAGATCGCCAAAGCATCTGAACTTCCCCAGGAAGCCATCGGTTATTATAAGCCCTGACCCGTCTCAACTATTGCGAGCTTCATTCGGCAGAGTTATTCTCCGGCCATGGCATATTGGCTCATGAAATCTGAGGTGACTGATTATTCAATCGATGATTTAAAACGCGATCGAAAGGCAGATTGGGTGGGAGTTCGCAACTACCAGGCTCGAAATTTTATGCGAGATCAAATGAAAGAAGGCGATCTTGCATTTTTTTACCATAGCAATGCCAATCCCTCGGGAATTGCCGGGATCATGAAGATCACGAGCGTGGCGAAACCGGACCTGACTCAATTTGACAGAAAATCTAAGTACTATGACGAGAAAGCAACTAAAGAAAATCCGCGTTGGATGCTTCGCGAAGTCGCGTTTGTCGAAAAGCTACCGAAATTCATCAGCCTCGCCGAAATCCGGGGCATTCCGAAATGCAAAAGCATGCTCTTGCTCAAACCCGGATCTCGATTATCCATCACTCCAGTGACTGAAGAAGAATGGAAGGCCGTGATTACTTCGCAGCCTTAGCACGTTCCTCTTGATACTTCTTCACAAGCTCTTCTTGCTTGGCCTTCGGGACTGGAGCGTATCTCGAAAATTCCATCGAGAACGTCGCCTTACCCTGAGTGGCTGAACGAATATCATTCGAGTAACCAAACATTTCACTCAACGGAACTTCGGCCGTTGTGACACAGATTTTCGCCTCAGACGCCGTACCCAAAATCATCCCTCGACGCTGATTCAAGCCGCCCAAAATCGCACCTTGAAATTCATCTGGGCTCTCCACTTCAACCTTCATGATAGGTTCCAGAATAATAGGCGCCGCCTTCATATAAAATTCACGAACAGCAGTCATCGCACAAATTCTGAATGCCATTTCTGACGAATCGACATCATGGTAAGCACCATCCTGCAAACGAACTCTAAAATTAACCACCGGGAATCCAATCAAGAGACCCTTTTTCACCTGTTCCTTAAAGCCCTTATCGCAAGCTGGAATATATTCACGAGGAATGCGCCCGCCGACAATTTCATCGACAAATTCGTAATCAACCGCCTTATCATCATGGGGCTCAAATACACCTTGAACCTTGGCGAATTGGCCTTGACCACCCGTTTGTTTCTTGTGGGTATAGTCATAAGGCGTTGCCTTCGTAATCGTTTCTCGGTAACGGACCTGAGGAGCTCCAACAACACATTCGACTCCATACTCACGTTTGAGGCGCTCGGTATAAATTTCGAGATGGAGTTCTCCCATCCCGGACATAATCGTTTCACCACTCTCCTCATCGAGTTGTACGTGGAATGTTGGATCTTCCTTGGTAAAGCGGTTGAGCGCCTTTGAGAAATTATTTCCCATGGTCTTGTCTTTTGGCTTAATCGCCAAACTGACAACGGCATCCGGAACAAACATCGAAGTCATCGAAAGTCGAATGCCCTCGGCACAGAAAGTATCCCCGGAGTGGCAATCAATACCAAACATGGCGACGATATCTCCGCCTCCAGCTTGATCGATGTCGATCATTTCATCCGCATGCATACGCACGATACGCCCGACCTTCACACGACGTTCATCCTTGGCATTAATGACGAAATCGCCCTTTTTCAAAGTACCTTGGTAAATTCGAAGATATGTTAACTGTCCGTAACGACCGTCTTCCAGCTTAAACGCCAGACCAACAAAAGGCTTAGCAGGATCAGCGACAAGAATGACTTCCGTCTCGTTCTTTTCAAGATCGTAAGATTTGTTCACTCGCTCTTTAGGATTTGGCAAGTAAGCGGCGACTCCATCCAAAAGCTTCTGCACGCCCTTGTTCTTATAGGCCGAACCACAGAATACTGCTGTCATCTTGAGAGCCAAAGTTTGGCGTCGAATGGCTGCCCGAATCAAATCGTTCGAAACTTCTTGCCCTTCCAGAAACAAGTTTGCGATTTCATCATCCACATTCGCTAAACCTTCGATCATTTTCTGGCGATACTCGTCAGCACGAGCTTGCAGATCTTCTGGAATTTTCTCGATTCGGATATTTTCGCCATTATCACCGTCAAAATAAGAAGCGTCCATGGCGACGAGGTCAACGATACCCTTGAACTGATCTTCAGCACCAATTGGAATCTGTACCATGATGGGATTCAGCCCCAGCTTTTCCTTCAGCTGCTCCGCTACTCGATACGGATTTGCGCCCTGGCGATCAAGCTTATTGACGAAAGCCAATCGCGGTACGCCGTATCGTTTCATCTGACGATCGACCGTAATCGACTGCGATTGAACTCCTGCTACACCGCAAAGAACCATAATGGCGCCATCCAAAACCCGAAGAGCACGCTCGACTTCAACGGTAAAGTCTACGTGCCCGGGAGTATCGATGATATTGATACTGATATCATCCCAACGGCAGAAAGTAGCAGCAGATTGAATCGTGATTCCTTTCTCACGTTCCAAATCCATATAATCCATCGTTGCACCGATGCCGGATTTACCTTTTACTTCCTCAATTTTGTGAATCTTCCCGGTATAGTACAAGATACGCTCGGTAAGAGTCGTCTTCCCGCTGTCGATATGCGCGGAAATCCCGATATTTCGGGTGTTTTCAATTCGGTCAAATTGGATTGCTTCTTTATGATTTGGTTGAGCCATAGAGGGTCATTTTTAAAACAGAAGAAGTGAATTTCCAAGGTTTCATTTAAAAATCAGAAGACGGGGAGTAAATGAGTCCGTTTACCCGCCGCTAGCTATTCAGCCGTCCCACGAAAGTGATCTAACAACCTATGGCCGTTCGACTTGAGGAATTCCTGGATGATTACATCAGTTCCACGAAGTCGAATACTCTCCTCCTCTGCAAAAGGTGCTGAAAGATGGTCAAGACGGTGCAAATGCTTAAGAAGCCCAGGTTCAATGAGCTTAAATTCGCGAATTGCCGGCTCATAAACCTGCTCCTGAAGAGGTTCTTTGAGCAATTTTTCCTTCGGCACTGTTGCAAGATCTGCCTCATCCACAACTGATCGAATATCGGCGACATATCCGTGGATATTCATCCCCTCCAATTGATGCTTTTCACTTTTCGGAACTTGGTTGACCGCTTTATCGATAGCCGTCAGGACGTTATCAATTGTGAGCTCTGAGCAATGAAGCACGGGTTTTTCATCCACTGGAAAAAGTAATTCCGAACAATCATCGTCGAAAAGGCTCTTGATATGATCTAAATCACCCAGTGAGCAGCCCTCTCGCTCAAGCTCCTTCTTGATCTCCTTGATGACTGCCTTCTTGATCGGATCGGACTTATAAGATTCAGCGTTGCCTTTCATGGCCTTTCTCTTTGAACTCATCCGAAGCGTCGAGCTCATCTGATTTTTTTTCTTTGTTCGTCTGGAGTCCGCGACAGAAATCACATAGCGAGTTGAGCCTGGAAATTTCGTATCCTTCACAGTCCTCTGGGCGTCACGCGCCGTCTTTGCGGCTCTCAACATTAAGGCATCCGAGCTCGACGGAAAATAATCCGGCAAATCGTGGATAAGAGCGTCGTGAATGGCGACCGACAAATTCACGGCAGCTGCCCGATAAAATCCTGCATCAGAACCTGGCTCTGTTTCGTTGAGAAGCCTCAGAACCGCTGTATATTCAGCTTGGTTCAAATCGACATAGACCACTGGTCCATTCGTAACCTCTTTGTTAGCTAATTTTTCTGCTGCATTTTCTACTGCTTGCTCCAACATGTCGTCTGAACGGAGAACCTCCAAATCGTTTGCCAGCAATTCTGCCTCTCGAGCTTCCCCGCCAAAAGCTAAACCGAGCACTAAGGATGCAAATATCATAAGACCATTTGTTTTGAATTTTCGGATTTTCGCTTCTTGCATATGTCTCTCCATAAAAAACTGGCAAATCTTGGAAACAAGTTGTGCCAATCTATACTGCAAGCCTGGTGCCAACACGAGACTGAAAATTGGAGATTTCGAACCACTCACGAATCACCCTCCAATTCGCTTTGAAATCGGGGGCTTACCCGTCTTGCCACCGACTGGGATCGAAGAAGAAAGGCCCTCCGACTCTATGAAGCCTCCAAGATACGAATTATTTTCATAATTCACATCCGCAACTGGTGGTTCGACTGGTTTTAACGGGGTCAGCCTGATTTGCATGGCGAATAAACTGTGGTATTGATGTCCGTCTATGAGTAATACACCCCTCCCTGAACGTCGTTGGTCGAACCGATTTTTATTTGCAAATACTTTGGAAAGTTCATCTTCCCTTGGTTCATCTTCCCTTGCAGGCCAAACGGATGGTCACAACGAAAAAATGAGCGGCGAAGAAATTCAGCTTCTGATTGAAAAGAATTTAGAGCAGAACGATATCTCGGCCACTTCAATTGAAGCTGCGGCAAGTTAGACTCGGGATTTCGAGAGTCTGAGTTAGCGCACTGGCGATTCGATAAGCTGATCAACTTTGACCAGAGACTCCTGCACAAAAATATCGTGAGGCACTATATCACGAGCTTTCTCGAGATGGCCTCGACATTTCAAATACTCTTTCAGTTCGAATAGCAAAGTCGCTGCATTGATGTGAAAATGAGGATGCTTGAGACCGATTGATTCACCAGCCTCAATTATTTTCAGACATTCCTCGTATTTTCGTTGATAGAGTAGCGCAGTTGAAAGATACGCAAGTACATCTTCAAAATGAAATGATGTCTCTAACAATTCTCGGAGCACTAGCTCCGCCTCCGAAAATCTTTCGAGTTGAAGCAAAGTCTGAGCTCGCATCAATTTTGCCTCATTCCATGTCGGTCTGATTCGAATGGCTTCCGCAAAGGCCTTCTCCCCCTCAGCCCAGATTCCTAAGTTACAAAAACAAATGGCCAATTCAAACCAGGGATTTTCATGGTTCGAGTCTTGTTTTAGTTTTTCAAGTGCCAAGTCCAAATAGTATTTTTTCTTTTTAAATTTGAATTCAGGCTTCTTTGCCTCAGACAAGTGATGAAAAACAATCGACGTTTCTTCCCATCTCAGGCCCAGCTTGCGACACGAATGAATGATCGTTTCATGTACAACACCATCCCATGTGATTCCGAGATTGTTGCGATAGAGTTTGTACATAATATTGTCGACATATCCCGCAAACTGACAGCCCTCTGTAAGCGATTGAATATGAGCAGGCGGACCCTCACTGACCCATCCAATGATATTTCTCGACTCGCTATAATTGCGCTGCACAACTGAATAGGCGTGAACAAAGTCATCCGCCAAGAATGCTTCGATTTTCTGAGCAGCATTCTGCTCAAGAATTTCGTCGCCATCGACAAAGAGAATCCACTTTTGACTCGCCTTCTGTGCTGCAAAGTTTCTTGCCTTTGCAAAATCATTTTGCCACGTGAATGAGTAAATCTGCGATGTAAACTGTTTCGCGATATCCACTGTGCGATCGCCGGATCCTGTATCAACAACGATAATCTCAGACGCGAAGGAAGCCACCGAACGCAAACTTTCCTCAAGAAAAGCTTCTTCATTTCGCACTAGATAACAAACTGAAATAGGTAATTTCACCATACCTCATTGTCTGCTTAAATCTAAGATGCGGCGACGTAGCGACCTTGATTTAGAGTGAAGATTCTGGCTTGCTGTCTTTACTATGCTTAATATTCTCATTTTTACGTCGCTTATTTTGACTCCAACTTCTGAGGCTGCGGGGCAGCAACTTGTCATTACAAAAGATGTCACAGTGCCGTCTAACCAACACTATGAAACCGTTGTTGTAGTCAGCGGAAAAGTTGATTTTTTTGGATCAACATCAAAACTCTATTTAATTAATGGCGAAGTGACACTTCAGAAAGACTCATCAGTGGACGATCAAATCTGGATCGTCTCTGGACAAATTTTTCAAAAAGATGGCGCTAAAGTTCCAACTTCTGGAATCCAAAAAGTTGGAGCAAACTCGATGCCATCAACCTTCGATTTCTCGTGGATGAAAAACTTCAATTTCGAAAAAGAAGGATCGTGGTTTGATTGGCTCGCAGCACCATTCGTATTCTTATTTAAACTACTCGCATTTTTTGCAATTATTATAATAGGCGCACTTGTTCTTTCACTTGCTCCACGGATTTCTCGATCGGCAGATCAATCGCTGCAGGAATATCCCTGGAAGTCATTCTTTACCGGGCTCTCTGCGATTTTTCTTTTTCTTCCGATCATCGGAATACTCACAATCTCTATTGTTGGAATTCTCTTTATTCCAGTTGTCGCCTTTTTCTATCTTCTCTTTCTTGCAGCTGGAACATTTTCTGTCGCTCGAGCGTTGGGAAGTGCCCTCATACCTCAGAAACACACTCGATGGGCAACCCTGATTGGCCTTGGATCGCTTCTTGTTTTGATTTCGATTCCACTTGTGGGAGGCCCTGTCTGCTCCGTGCTGCTCATCGCTGGGCTTGGGGCATTTTTTCGATCGGTTTTTGACAGCCGATCGAACCAAGATGGAGGAAACGTCATCAACGCGCAGAGCTACAGCATCTAGAGCCAGTCGCTGTCATTCTTCTGACAGGCTTATCCCACCCCACAAAGCCTCTTATAATTATTATGGTGCTCCGCAGCACCATTTTAGGTTTTTGGCGATTATGAAGCTTATAGAGAGATGGAGGGGTTATGAAAATTTCAGGGTATTCAAGTTCACCCTATCAACTGCAACAGACTTCAAAACGAACGAGCAAAATTTATGAACAGCTCGCGAGTGGAAAGCGGGTGAATTCGGCGCAGGATGACCCCGCAACATTGGCCATTTCAAACGGGCTCGAAAGCGCAATTCGAGAACTAAGCGCGACCAATCGAAATATCTCATACCAGACATCGAATCTCCAAACGACGTCGGGACAACTGAGCGCCTCTTCCGACAGTCTCCAACGTGCTCGAGAGTTAGCCGTACAGGCTTCGAACGGAACGCTGAGTAGTAACGATAGAGCAAATCTTCAAGCTGAATTCTCACAAGCCGTTCAGAGCGCATCAGAAAATTCCAGCGCTGACCTCGGACTGAGCGAAATAGATATTTCCACTCAATCTGGCGCTGAAGATGCGCTTCAAGCACTCGATACTGCGCGTGATACAGTGAATTCTGCTCAGGCTGACATTGGTGCCGAACAGAACGCCTTGGAATATCAGCAAAATGCGAACTCTGTTCAGGCTGAAAATTTGGCCGCAGCGAAATCAACCGCAACGGACACTGATTATGCGGACGCTCTCTCTCAATTGGGGCGAGAACAAGCTATAGCCGAAGCGCAACTTGCCTCACTTAGAACGCAGCTCGACTCACAGAAGAATTTTGCAAACAAGTTATTAGCCACAAAATAACGTCAGAGCTCTCGTGAGATGAGTTTGGTCAGAGTGGATGCTTTTTCTCAAATTTGAGCCATCCGAAGCGAACCAGTGAAGCAATGATCGAGCACTTGATACTCTGACCAAGGAACACAAGAGAAAGTGCCAGTACAATAGATGCACGCCCGGCATGGTCAGTCGACGACGAAGCATCCGCGAGCCCGATCAATGCTGTAATCATCTGCGTCGGAAGCCCCACCAAAGTTCCAATGAATGTAGCCCACGATCCATACTTATGAACAGCATCCACAGCTTCCCCCCAAAAACCATCCAAACCGACCGCCGTAATGAAACTCAAGAAGGCTTCATGAGGAAATATGCGCCCAAGAATATAGGTGACCGTATTGTTCAACGTCGCTGCGACCGGAAACAAAAACGCAAATAGCTTCCACCGCTTTGGACTAATAGTCACTGCAGCCATCAGAAATAGCGTGCTCGGAATCAACATAACGAAGCCGTCCAAAAATAGAAAAGTAAAATAAAGGACTGGCAATCTTGTCGAGTCTCGGTGGCGTCGGCTGAAGCGCATCCAACGGATGAGAAAATTTCTCTCCAGCGCTGCAAAAAAACTTCTTTTTGCCTTTGTCTTCATTGATCAACGACCTGCTCCATATACTGGATGACCGATAGGGCAATGTCGACACCAGAAACTTTTTCGATTCCTTCCAAACCCGGGGAGGAATTTACTTCCAAAACCTGGGGACCCTCTTTACTCTCGAGCATATCTACGCCAGCGAATTTCAGCCCCAAAATCTTTGCAGCATTCACCGCCAATGTCTGGTGCGCTTGAGACAACTCGACAAACTCCGCTCGCCCACCTTGATGAATATTCGCTCGAAATTCAGAGGGATTTTTTGCTGTTCGTCTCATTGCGGCAATCACACGATCGCCAAGCACTAAAACCCGGAGATCACTTCCATTTGCTTCTTCAACAAATTTCTGAATGAGAATATTTTGCTTAGCGACCTGCAACAATTCAATCAGCGCCTGAGCTGTATTTAGATCTCTCGCCAAAACAACTCCCATTCCCTGCGCGCCTTCAAGCAACTTGATCACGACTGGCACACCACCGACGGCATCGATCGCCCGAATAATTTCGCTTCGCCGACGCACAAATACAGTTCGAGGAAATGCAATTTGAGACCGAGAAAGAATTTGAAGGGCACGAAATTTATCTCGACTACACGCTATTCCCGTTGAGTCGTTCAAAATCTTTACACCCATCTCTTCAAACTGACGAACGACCGCTAAACCATAAGCCGTGATGGATGCACCAATTCGAGGAATCACAAAATCCGGCGTCAAAACCTTTTGAGCCATATAGGTCATAGTTGGATTTCTTCCGACTTCGATTGTGAACTTCAGTGGATCGCGCACCATGACTTCATGGCCACGCCGCTCAGCCGATTCAACAAGTCTCTCGGTAGAATAGAGGCTGGCATTTCGAGAAAGAATGAGAATTCTCATATTTGTATTATGACTCTAAATTGTTTTTTGATGTCAGGTCACTTCATTTGCCCCTTGAGATTAGCTCACTTGACCCGGAGCATAAATTTCTAATAGATCCAATATGGTTCATAAAGGTTGGAGGGTGATTATGAAATATTTTTTACAATCATTAACAAGCTTCGCTCTGCTCATGATTGTGTCAATTCCCTCCGAAGCAGTTTCTCTTCGCCCCTCGTCCTTTTTTGATCTTGCTGCGAAGGACAACTCCTTCCAGGTTCTCGAAACGGGAAACGGCGCCAGACTAGTGGTCTTCTCAAATCCCTCGGAGCCTTCCCATGTACAGATCGCCTTTATGAGTTCAACTCAAAAAACTCCGTTTTTCTTAACAGAAGAAAATGGCGCTGATTTGACAGAATCAAATATTGTTAAGCTCGGGCATCTGAAAATGAAAGCCAGCGGGTCACTACGGCTGACCATGAGTAAATCGATGCAAATCGAATCAGCTCTCCTCATTATCCAAAATGGATCACAGCAGATTGATCGAATGAATTTTGAAACGCTTCGAGGAGAAAAAAGAGACGAAGCAGTCCGCCAGTTTTTTCAGACTCAAAAATCCGATTTTTTTCGACCCCAAGTGCGATCACCTTCAGGGCTCGCTGGACTCTCCGCGCTCAAAGGCTATCGGGACCCTTTTTCAGATTTAGGAATTATTTTGTTTCGCCATTGGAACCATGATGGGCGAGAGCCAGACGAGCGGATCTACCTGGCGGATTTTGCCAGAAAGCAACTGCTGCCCCTTCCGATATCGAAAGATCCAAACAATATTTTTTTCTTCAGTATCGAGACGGAGGGCGGCCACTCCATGAGAGATCTCGTCAGATTTGAAGGCCATCGCGAAAACGCCTTCGTCTACGTTTATTCTTCTGTGAACCAGGCGCAAGTTCTTCGCCTGGCGGCGATCGAAGATCGAGATTTGGCTCTATTACAGGCAAAAGAGATCGATGTCGGAAACTGGCCGGTAGTCCCACGAGATTTTTTTGAACCAAAATCTCGTGCACTTAAAAACGAAGTCATTCGTCTATTGGAACTTGCAAGCCTTCGCCAAGAGGTAAAAATTAAGGATCGCCTCGCAAAACGAGGTCGGAACCCTCGGGTCAGAGATTTGCCTAGACCCTGTCTAGAAGATCTACAAAAGCTAGGCATTCAAATAAAATAGGAAAAACCACCGCATCTACTGGATCAAGCAATCGTGACTTTATCGCATAGATAAACCGACTGAATTGCATTCAGAAGGCTCACTCCCTCATCAAATGGCTTTTGAAATGCTTTTCGTCCACTGATGAGCCCCATTCCGCCGGCACGTTTATTAATTACGGCAGTTTTAATCGCCTCAGAGAGATCGTTCTTACCACTGGCCCCACCCGAATTAATCAATCCAGCGCGTCCCATATAACAATTGGCGACTTGGTATCGAACATATTCAATCGGGTGGTCCGGGCAAAGTTGGCTGTAAATTCGATCATCCGTCTTTCCATATGACGACCCGGCACCAACATTCAGAGCTTTGAAGCCTCCGTTATTCTCGGGCATCTTCTGTTTGATAATATCGGCCTCGATCGTCACACCCAGATGGTTCGCCTGGCTGCTCAAGTCAGCACTCAAATGATAGTCTGTAGATCCTTGCTTAAACGACGGATTACGAAGATAGCACCATAGAACTGTGAACATTCCTAGTTCGTGAGCCAGCTGAAATGCCTCAGAGATCTCTTTAATTTGCCTCCGAGACTCTGCTGAACCAAAATAAATGGTCGCCCCAATCCCCGCCGCACCCATATTGTATGAGGCTTTCACACTCGCAAAAAGATTTTGGTCGAATGTATTTGGGTAGGACATGAGTTCGTTATGATTAATTTTAACGATGAAAGGGATCCGATGGGCATATTTACGCGAAACAGCCCCCAAAACCCCGAAAGTTGAAGCCACAGCATTACAGCCAGACTCCAGGCCCAAACGAACAATATTCTCAGGATCGAAATAATCCGGATTTGGAGCAAAAGAAGCCCCCGCTGAATGCTCAATTCCTTGATCCACAGGAAGAATCGAGAGATAGCCCGTTCCGGCCAGCGTACCCTGGTTAAACATCGACTGAAGCGACCTCAAGACCTGCGGCGGCCTATCGGTTGGTGACATAATACGGCTGACGAAATCCGAACCCGGCAAATGCAGCTTTTCGGCTGGTATTCCCTTACAACGGTAGTCTAAAAGGGCTTTATCATCCTTTAAAATATTCTGAATCTCTTGAAATCCAAGGGCATTTTGTGGTCTAAAGGGATTGATCATTTTTAATGTCTAAACTAAACCTTCAAAAAGAAAAAGTTTAAACAATTTGCGAATATTGCGAAGGAATGGATTGAACGAATGAGAACAAAATCGAGTGGTGTTAAAAAATATAGAGTTCAACGACGTCTGAATACGGATTTGCCAGGTCTTGGAAAACCAGGCGCTTTAGAGCGAAGACCATTTGCTCCCGGGCAACATGGATCAGGCAGACGAAAGCTTTCTGAGTACGCACTGCGATTATCAGAAAAACAAAAACTCATTGCCCACTATCAGTTGACCGAACAACAGCTCCAAAGATTCGTGAAAGACAGCCGAAAGGCAGAAATCAATTGGATTTCTGAATTGTCACGACGACTCGAGTTGAGACTTGATAACTTGGTGTTCAGACTTCAAATGGCTCCATCCATTAGGTCAGCACGACAACTTGTTCGACATGGCCATATTTTGCTGAATGGAAAACGCGCGAATATCGGTTCTATCGTTGTCAACGTTGGCGATGAAATTCAAATTAAGGAAACAAAGAAAGAGCATCCGAGCGTTGTTCAGGCCACTGGATCACCTCGCTTGGATCTTCCCGCTTATTTGGAAAAGCTTGAGCCTACCAAAGGTAAGGTTGTTGCAGCTCCAACCACGGGCGATATTCCATTTGCATATTCACACCGACTCATTGCTGAGTATTACGCGACACGCGGTGCGAAATAAGTATTTCGCTTACACCATAAATTGGTAGAAGCACTAAAACGCCGACCTCAAAGTCGGCGTTTTGTTTTTTGGCACTGTCGAGAAATGCTTAGATATCGACCCGCAGCCTTCGACCTGGCCACACAGCATTTTTTCTTATGCCGTTAACACGCTTAAGGCTTGCAACCGTTACTCGGTACCGCTGAGCAATTCCCGATAGGGTCTCCCCAGGGCGGACTATATGGATTTTTTTTTTACTGACGGCTCAGCGGCAGACGAAGAATATACTGATTTAAGCGATTCTTTTCGTCTGACCCGCCGGCGCCCTCGACGATCGTTGTCATTATAAGCTCTCAATCCCAAAGCGATGAGTTTTTCATCCACTTGTTTCGGAATGAGCAAATCTCGACCTTCACGAATCTCTGCAGCAGATACTTGATTGGCCTTTAAAATTTCGTGCGATGGAACATTATACAACGCAGAGATTTTCTTCAGATTCTCGCCACGATGAACACGATGCGCCGTGAATGATGTTTTTTCATCAACCGTAAAGTCATTTAAAGCTTCAATAAATGCATCCGATTTACCCGATGGAACTCGCAGCTCGTAGCTCTCAACTCCTGGAGGAGTCATGGGATGGTTTAACTCTGGATTGATCGTCATCAAATCTTCGAGCGGAATCCGCAATTTTTCAGACAGGATCATCAGATTCACAGGAAATTTCAGGATGACCTTATCATATTCAAGAGGCGGCTCGTATTCGATGCCAACGAAACCATATTTGTGTGGTTCTTTTGCAATCAAAGCGGCGGCGATCATTTTTGGAACATACTGCCGCGTCTCTGGTCGCAAATATCTTCCTTTAGTCAGCTCCCAAAAATCCTCGGTTTTATATTTCTTGATGGCTCGAGCCACTTTGCCAGGACCCGCATTGTAAGCGGCAGCGGCTAATTTCCAAGACTGAAACTGGTCATAAAGATCCTTCAAATGGCGCGCCGCCGCAATGGTTGATTTTTCAGGATCTCGGCGTTCATCCACCCAAAAATTTACCTTGAGACCATACAACCTTCCGGTTGCCTTCATAAACTGCCAAGGGCCTACCGCTCGAGCTCTAGAATACGCGCGAGACGAAAATCCAGATTCAATCATCGCGAGATTCACGAGATCTTCGGGAAGTTCATGCTCCCGCAAAATTTTTCTCATAAACGGAACGTAACGAGTTGAACGCGCAAGCCAAAGATCAAACCACTTCCGTCCACGACCCTGAAAATAATCTAACCAAACTTCGACTTTTTCATTTCTCACGACAGGAATATCAAATGCGGGCAATTCACCACGTTCAGAAGCTTCGTACTCTTCTTCAAAAAGAATGGGATTAGATTCTTCAGCATCGGAAATCGCGGAACCTGTATTTCTCGCGACGTGTGAACGCTTTGCAGAACAACCAGAAAGGACAAGGGCAATGCCCACAGCAACGAAAAGACTAGCCTTCATTTTTTTATTGTAGGGAGTCATTCTTTGGGGGTCAATGCTGCAAAAAAATTAGCACTCAAATACTACTCGTTTTAGATTCACAATCAAAATATAACGCAGCACATTATGACATTTTTGATACCAAAGATATCGCGTGAAAACTCGCAACAGTCACAGCTGTGCTCACTTTCATAATTGGCGTATCGAAATGCAATCGCTTCCAGTTCCGAGCGAGCGCGATATCTCTCTCTCGCGGCGACCATCCTCCCTCGGGACCAACAATCGCCACAACACGATTCTGCCGATTCAAAGATCCACGATCCAGAGTAGACTCGGTCAACGGGTCTTCATCCAAAAAAAATATATCTTCTGATTCAAATTGAAGATTGTCGATTTTCGAGACCCACTCAAAGGCTAACGGTTGCGGGCGAGCGCACTGACGCATGCTCTCCAATGCTAACTTTTTTAGTTTTTCAAAACTCTTTTCAATATTTTTGGCCGATTGGCTACGATCTCCCGAAAACAGAATGATTTTTTCAATTCCCAACTCTGATGCGGCACGAATTGACAAGCTCAACGCTTCACGATCGGGCACCGCAAGGGCGATCACTACAGGATAGAGCGGCATGATATTCTGAGAGACCGTTTCTATTTTGAATTTTTTGTTTTTACAAGAACCATGAGCAACCTGGCCTCGACGGTTAAAAGCTTCGACTGGACCTTGGTTACGACGAACACTCATCAAATAGTGCCATTCATCCTGAGAAATAGAGATTTCTTGTCCCAATTCAAATAACTCGTCGAGATAAATTCGGATCATCGCTTACGATATTTAGCGCTCTTTTGACAATGGGTCTAGGGCCCTCTATTGTCATGACGATGTCTTCTGAAACAGATAAGTCTTATGATCTGAACTCAAAAAAATCTATTTTTCTAGCCCCGCTTGGCGGCTTGGGTGAAATTGGAATGAATATGATGGCGGTCGTCTACCGCAAAAAAGCCATCATCATTGACTGTGGCCTCATGTTTCCAAATGCAGATGAGCCCGGCGTCGATATTATTATCCCTCGCATCGATTTTTTGAAAGATCACGGCATAGAAGTGATTGGAATCATACTTACGCATGGGCACGAAGACCATATCGGAGCCATTCCGTTCGTGATCGACGAGCTTGGATTTCCACCGGTCTATGGCACTCCCTTCACTTTGGCGCTGATTGAAGAGCGTCTTCGCGAAGCTGGGCATTTAAAGCACACCACGTTTGAAGTTGTTCATCCGCCCCAATCGTTTTCCGTGGGAGATTTTAAAATTCAATCGATTCAAGTGACCCACAGTGTGGTCGATAGCATGGGGCTCATGATCGAAACTCCCATAGGAAGAATTATTCACTCCGGTGATTTCAAAATGGATCAGCATCCCATCGACGGAAAAAATATTGACGAAAAGCGACTGAAAGATCCCTCGATTCAAAATCTACTTCTCATGTCAGATTCCACCAATGTGGAACGAGAAGGGTGGAGTCGATCAGAAGAAGTTGTCGGAAAGACATTCAAACAACTGTTTGCTGAAATTGAAACTGGGAAGATCATTGTAGGGGTTTTTGCTTCCAATATTCATCGCATTCAACAAATTTACGATGAAGCAGTCGCATCAAAACGAAAGGTCAGCTTTTTGGGCCGCTCCATGAGAACAAATGTTGAGATTGCCTGCCGACTGAAACACCTCAAGATTGATCGATCAAATGTGGTTGATCCGTCTGACATTGATTCTTTGGATGCGAAGAAAATCGTGATGATAGCCACTGGAACTCAGGCGGAGCCACGGTCTGTACTCTATCGACTGAGTCTTAACGATCATCCCGAAACACAAATTCATCCAGGCGATACCGTGATTCTGTCTTCAAGATTTATTCCTGGGAATGAAAGAAATATTTCACATCTTATCAACAACCTTTATCGACGAGGTGCTGAGGTGATTGATAGTGATATGGCTGATGTTCACTGCTCGGGCCATGCCTACCAAGACGAGCAAATCGAACTTCTGAAATGGACGAAGCCCAAATTTTTTCTCCCGGTACACGGAGAATATCGGATGCTGGTAAAGCATCTTCGCTTGGCTCAATCTGTAGATTCACATATCCGGGGTTTAATCGCAGAGAATGGTGATCTGATCGAATTAAGCCCTGAGCGAATAAAGAAAGTTTCTCAGTTTCCAGCCGGTAAGGTTTTTTTGGACGAAGCCGCCGGAGATATTCACGAAGAACTGATTCGTGATCGGGTCAAAATGGCGAGTACAGGCCTGGTGGTTGCCAGTCTTGTATTGCACGCCAAGAAAGGGGCCCTGATCGAAGGCCCGAATTTCGACGTGCGAGGACTCCCAACCGACGATTTAGCCTTGCTTGAAGGGGAAGTGCTGACAATGCTTGAAGATCTCTCAAAAGAAGCTCGAACGGATGAAGTGGAAGTCAAAGAGGAACTCCGCCGCGTGACCCGTCGATTTTTTAGAAAGGCAACAGGGACAAAGCCGGTCGTGGTTCCATTGATTTATTTTGTTTAGTGTTGAAAAAATGTTTGAATTCAGTCATTTAGGAGTTTGAAAAAAAGGGAATTTTTTTTTTGACAATAAGACCTTGTAGTCCTAATTAGATTCTGTCTGAAGTTTTTTTAAGTTTGGGTCCAGCGCCCTTAGATCTCAATCCCCTCCCCTCCGATTTCTTAGATGTGCTGGGCCCAATTTTTTTCTGAGATATCCAAGAATAAGTAAGAAAAGAAAAAGGCCACAGAATCCTTGAAGTGGGTCGCTTAAGCGCCTCTCATTTTTGCTCGCCACCTGAAGACTGCAACTCGCCGTGCTGCCAAAGGCTTGCGCCAATGTCAGCGTCGCCCGTGGGGTAATCTGTGAGGTCGAGGAAATTGTTCCAAATTGATCAGAGGTATCAATAGCAACAACGGCGACATAGAGGGCCTGTTCGTTAGGAAGCGGCGCAAGAATTCTGGAGCCCTTCCAATTGGCGATCGCAATATCTAGCGGGGAACTCAAAGTGCTTCCATCTGCCAGCGTAATTGATCTGGATCCAGTGATTGAGCCCGCATCGGTCTCATTCTGAGCGAGGTACAGACGCAGTGTCTTAATGTTCCCACCCGAAGGCACAGAAAAAGAAACCCGAACACTTTGATCTCCAAAGGCCAGTGCTAAATCCGTGATTTGGTCCGGTGGGGGATTATAAGAAAATCGAACGCCTAGGCGGACATAGGGGGCTGAGGAGCTAGATTCTTCATGTCCAACAATGAGCAGGCTATGGTCGCCTTTCTTTGTAATATTGAGCTGGGATAAGCCGACAGAAAAACTGCTGCTAACGTTTTTCGCAAGAGTGGACTCCTGAATAAGAACGCCAGGCGTTGTCTGAATACCGTTAGTTCCGGGCTCGGTCGATTCACTGTCATTGTAACGAACCTCCACGGCCATGTCGGCCTCGGATGTCAACGTGAACTGAATCGGTGAACTGGCGCTTAAAGTTATATCAGAAGGATCTCCAACAAATGAAAACGAGGGTGCACTCGACATCAGGGAGAGTCCCGTCGCCTTTGAGCGAAGAATCTTGTAATGGTCCGATTTAGAATACGCCGTTAAAGTTGGAATCGATGATCCGACATCCGATGATCCCGTCCCTCTGTCGGAAGCAATTCCAAAAGTAGTGCTGGGTAATTCCGATTGGCTGCTCAGCAAAAAGACATTTGAAGCCCCTGAAGCTCCTAGGAGTTTATCTAATCCAACAAAAAAACCATAAAAAGGTGTCGTGCCGCTGAGAAAAGTTGTGATGGCCTTCGTATCAGAGCCAACTGACTTGCTGGTTAACGATGCAAATGAAGAAGTACTCAAAACATCGACGATCGAGTCGCTCGAAGTGGATTGACTGGTATTTCTTTCAAATAAAATCAAAAACTGATCCTTTGAGGGTGAAAGAACAAAATCGCGACGACTGTAGTTGAGAGAATCAAAACTAATCGAGGTACTAGCGGCCCCTGGCCTACCAACCCTTAACTCCGACTCGTAGCTTGTCGAAACTCCACTGACGTCTCTTGTGCCTGTTTTCCGAGCAAGCACGAAGAACGTAGAATCGAGACACTGCAACGAGACCGGATGAAAGTCAGACGTACCAGAGAACAGACTGCTCCACGCATAAGTTTCAACACTGACAACGCCTTTTATTTTTCGGACAATATCAAGTCCGGTTCCCGTTGCTGTTTCCAAAATATATATCTGCCCGCTTCCATCCGAGCACGCTTCAGCGGGAGTGGTCGTTGAGGTGGCGGCTTGTGTGAAATGCGACGATTCTTCCGTGACATCGAATGGCTTAGAGACATTGAAATACTGAACTGTTGCCGTCGTCACTACAGCGAGTCGTTGATCATCCAACAGAATAACTGAAACAATGGGATTGCTAAGAGTTGCAACCCGAACATCTTTCGCAAAATCTTGCAAATCCAGTACATAAAGATCGGCCGAGCTCGATGCATGATGAAACAAATAGCGGCCATCAGATCGAATCGCCATCGACTGAATATTTTTTCCCTGAGTGCCGATGATATCGTTACGAATTCCAAATGGATAAGTAACTGCGTATGAAACTGAAGCCCATACAACGACAAGGACCGCGCTTATAAGACAACGGCTCCTCAAACAGGAAGCCCCTCTAAAATCCATTGTTCAGCGATTTGAACTGCATTGGTCGCGGCACCTTTTCTGAGATTGTCCGCAACAATCCACAAGTGAATCCCGCGCTCAGAAGATTCATCCGCTCGAACTCGACCGACAAAGACTTCATCTCTTCCGGCAGTGCTAAATCCAAGTGGATAAATATTCTTTGCAGGATCATCAAACACAATAACTCCAGCTTCAGACATCAACGCGCGAATCTGATTTGGTGATGCTTTCTGTTTTAAATCAACATTTACACTCTCGGCGTGACAGTTAAAAGTCGGGACTCTCACCGCTGTGGCCGTAATTTTCAACTGCGGAAGGCCGAGGATCTTTCGACTTTCGTTCACAACCTTCATTTCTTCTTTCGTAAATCCATTCGGAAGGAATGAATCAATATGCGGTAAACAATTGAATGCAATTTGATGCGGAAAAATTTTTGGAGTCGCCTCGCCATGAGAAAATAAAGATCCGATTTGCTGCTCGAGCTCACTCATCGCATCGGCGCCCGCTCCGGATACAGATTGATACGTAGAAACGATCACACGTTCGAGCCCCAACGGCTTCAACGCTGCAAGACAAACCACCAACTGAATCGTCGAACAATTTGGGTTTGCAACAATTCGATTAGAGGCTGCTTTTTTGAGATCGTCTGGATTCACTTCAGGAACAACCAGTGGAATTTCTGGATTCATTCGAAAAAAACTTGAGTTATCAATTGCGACTCCACCAGATTGAGCAGCGAGTGGAACATACCTGGATGAAAGCTCTGCACTCGTTGCAAAAAGCACAAACTGGGATTTATTTTTTTTGAAACTATCATCCTTGAGTTCTTCAACTACGAGCGTCTCGTTATTGAATTCGAGAGTTTCGCCAGAACTTCTCTCAGAGGCATACAGCCTGACCTCAGATGCAGGAAATTCACGTTCTTGTAGAACCCGAAGCATCTCTTGTCCCACCAACCCAGTAGCGCCTACCACAGCAACAGAATATTTCTCAGTCTTCATCACTTTCCATCCTACAGATTTATTAACGCGACGCTCATAAAAATTATTTACGTTGCGGTGTACTACTGAACGTTTTTAATCCAACCTTTAAGTATATGAAAGTAACTAAAATACTTTTTGTATTGATGGTCTCAGTCTTTACATTATCGAGCATCGAGGCACGATTTCTGCCTGAAAACCTCGAAATGCCTCGCCGGCAGGACCGCGCAGCGTTCAACACCGGCGCCAAGGCTTTGATTGAAGCCATTGATTTACCTCTGCGCCAAAACATGCTCCGGCCTAAGCTTCCTGGTGAGCTGTCGCCCTTTCTGGAAATCGGATATAAAATTTCCGACATATCCGAAAGGGACTTAGCCCCATATACCTCTGACAATGATCCCTCTTCGATTGCAAATTCGTTTTCAGCAAAGGGAGGAATCGGGCTGCCATTTGGTTTCAATATTTCTGCTGGAGTTTCTCAATCCCTTATCGAAGAAAAATTGACTGGCCTTAATGCCTCGATAGCCTATCAACTTTTCGATTTTTCTACGCTTTTGTTTTCAGATTTCGTCCCTGCCGTTTCACTTGAAGTTTCAGGAATGAGAAATTTTTCAGAAATTGGATTCTACACATTTTCTGGCTCCGCAATAGCTGGGATCTATGATCGAATCTCGATGCTGCAATTCGGATATGCCGTGACTTATCAGTACAGCCTACTGACAGTTCTTTCACCATCAGTGAGTCGCTGGTTCCTGAACCACACTCTCGTCAGTCAATTTCCGATTGTTAGCGGGCTCTTCGCTCGAACCGAAATCGGGCTGCCTCATTTTAGCGGCACCTTCGTCCTCGGTTACGATTTCTGACGATTCGTTAGAAATTAGACCCTGATGGGCTTCAAAATAACGAAGACCAGTCACCGAGTTTTCAAATTTCCAAATGCGCTCTATCTTGCCCAATTTTTCTGAATTAACAGACGACTCGAGACCATAGACTTCATGCACATCGGCAGCTTTTGCATCATGCCGGGTCACTCCAACAATCAGATCATCTCCAGCAAGAGCCAATGCGGATTTGGAAACGCTAGAGCCTTCAGGAACCATCAAAATTCTACACTCAAAAGCGGATGAAATATATTCTTCAGATTCATCGGATCGATCGTGAAAAGAACAAAGACTCCCAATAAGCCTTGGATCATCGGATTGAGGCGTTAAGAAAATATTTCTCTCTCCGACGTCTATCGTTACGTCATTTAGATATCTTGCAGCGACAGGGAGTTGAACCACCCCAGACGGGCTCAAAACAAAGACCCCCGGAGTGCTTGAGCGATTCTTCTGCAACGAGCCCGTCAATACAATGCCTTGGCCATAGACATCGCGACGATCATGAGAAAAATTCAGCTTTAAGCGTCCATCTTTATTTTTCCACAATGGCCGAAATGTTCCGATCGCTGAGTCATATGAATACAAGGTCTGCGCTTCTAAGATTTTCACCTCCGGTTTATCGGTGGCAACAGTCTCCTTTTTTGGATCAACCATTTCATAGGCTGCATCAAGGAATGCCATGACCTCTCCTGATTTTGACAGATAGACAATCGCCGTTCCTGGCAGCCATCGACTCGACGAAACTGAATCATTTGGGCCAAATGATGAAATATGCCATCCATCCATCTTTTTGTTCCAAAAAATATTTCCATGCTTATCCACAAAAAAATCAGCAATCTCCTCCCCCACGACACTGTGACGATTCTCCCAGCTCAAATGAAGAGTCATCATCTGATCAACATACAAAATACCGCGGTTCGCCAAAAACATTGGTGGATATTTGTCTGAAAGCACAAGAGAGTTCAAGCGCGGATCACACTCGATCTTTTGCAGATCTGCCTTCATCACCGTACAGCCAACCTGTGGCTCTTTAAACTTGATCACTGCCTCTTCTCCTGACGCCGCGGGGACTATCCAGCTCAACTCACGAGATATCGAAACTTTTTTTCCCTCATCCAAAATATAACTCTTCAGTTTTGGAGCTGGTTCGTTCGAGAGAGAATCTATTTTTGGAAGCGCCATCACCTCTGCGACGATTGTTTTCTTCCATGTGGACGGACCAAATCCATTGCCAATGACAACGATTGAGCCCTCTGGTTTAGTTGCGTCCTGTTCAATACAACTCGACAACAACATGAAACAAATGCACAGAAAATATTTCCATAAATTAGGCATGACCCATCCCCCTCTCATCAATATCAGACTGAACAGTCTTGTTCTGCAAAGCAAAGCACTGGGCTCCGTAATAGAAAACGCGCAAGTCCGGATCTTCCGAGTGCTTATTTGCAATATCTTGTACGAAGGCAACTAAATCTTCCTGAAGGTCTTTCACTTTCTGCTTTAACGCAGGAAGTTCGGAATCGGGAAACGTAAAAATAGCAGCCTGATACTCTCGCTCATGCAGCTCGTCTTCAAGGGCTTCCACGGAAAGCTCCAACATTTGATGATGAAAACTCTGTATCACGAAGCTTTTCACTTCGTCTGGAAATTTCATTTGCGACGCAGAAGAAGTCCAACGATTGTCTTTCAGCTGCAGCCAACCCATTTCTCTGAGATCTTCAATCGTTCGCTGAATGAGATTTTCAGGAAGTTTCTTTCTGAGGATCTTCTGCACTACCTTGACGTCACATGAATTCAAATTCACGACAATTTCTTTAATGGCCACAACGTACCAGTGGCTAAGCAGCCGAGCTGCCTCGGCCAGCGTAAAAATCTTGAGCGATCGTGCTCTCTGACGCCTCAACCTTTCAAAATATAGATTCTTTTCTTCAACCGAATGCCCTTGATTGAATCGTACGAGATTTTCAAAATAATCGACTTCTTTTTCAGACAATCCCATTCCTCGTCCAAATCGAATGCTCATCTCGGACGAAAGATTTCTCTTTCCATCAATCACGTGCTTGAGATGTGCAGGAGCAACAGAAGTCTTTCGTGCAAACGACCGGTAGGAAAATTTCGCCTCGCTTTTTTTCTTAAAATGATAGAAATCCCGACAAAAGGCTCGATAGTCCAGATAGCTGTAGATATCAATCGCCTCCATCCTTTCTCAACCGTAATCCCTCGATGGCCCAGAGATCAATCAGAAGTGAAAACACTTAACCGTTCTGCCTGTTCAAAAAATTGCGAAGGGCGGCGGGCTTGTTGGTGATAATAGCCTCGAAAGGAAGGCTAGACTTCTGCACCTGAGTCCAGTGATGTGGCTCGTCCAAAGTCCAAATCCAGAGTGGTGGAATATGCATTCCCTCCCACCTTTTCTTCCACGGTTTATCCAGAATTTGGCGCGGAACATTCCAGGTTTGAGGCTCCCATCGAGTCAGACTCTTTGGAAGGTCGCCGATTGCGGGCGTCTCGACCAACACTCCAAGCCCGCCTAGTTTTCGTCGACTATCCATGGAATGCAATGCGTCAAGAATTGTGGGATCAAACGATGAAAAAAGTATAGAGCCACTTGGACGATTCTTTCCGAGAACTCGAATAATCTGTTCAACCACGACCTCTGGCCTGTGGCTCGGTTTGATTTCTAAATTCATTCGACTGGAATGAAAACCGCTGAGAAGCTCTTCGAATCGGGGAATAGGTTCTTGTCCCTTCACCTTCAAATTTTTTAAATCACTCCACAGACTTCGTTCGACTGTCCCATCAACTCCGCAAAGCCGCTTCAAATCATCGTCATGAAAAACGACAACTTCACCATCGCTTGTCAGTCTCAAGTCACATTCAAATCCATCAGCGCCAGCGCGAATTGCTTCTTCAAAAGCCAGTAAAGTGTTTTCAGGAAATTCTGAAGAATATCCTCTATGGGCAATAACCAGCATAATCAATTCTCAAGCACGGTTTCGATGATTCGGTCTTCAACCTCATTCCAATTTACTTTTGGATCCAAATTATCTGAAAACAGGGCGACAATCACCGGTGAAGATTTTTTTGGAAACAAATAGCCCGCAATCGCTTTTACTCCCTTGATACTGCCGGTCTTCAGTCGACCCTGCCCAGCAAATTTCGAAAGACGTTTTCTCGTCGTTCCATCTCTCCCGAGCACAGAAAGACTCGACAAATATTCTGGCCATAAAAACTCGCCCTTGAGTGCATAGAGAAATGCTGTGAGATCTCTCGTTTGCAGACGTGTATCTCGAGACAATCCTGACGCATTATGGAGCTTAAAACGCGAGGCCGGCAGCCCGAGCTCTTTCCAACACTGCGCCAAAAATTTTCGAGATTTCTCAAATGAAGCCGGACGCCCATATGCATCCGCACCAGCTGCCAGCGCCATCATCTCGGCACCCATATTGGTTGAAAGTTTGTTAATATCCATCATCACTTTGCTGAGCGATGCTGATCGCGACGCAAAAAGTTTCTGGTATGAGACCGGTGCCGTTTCGACCTTAAATTTAGGATGCGACCAAACTCCCCCCAACTCTCCCCAAATTCGACCTAAGACTTGAGCGAACGAAACATAGGGATCCCTCAAAGACCGATAAAAAAATTTCGGTTCGCTACCCGGTTGCATCTCGCCCCGAGCCACGATTATATCAGATTTCGATTGATCAATTTCGATACTCACAGATTTGCCGACTTTCACCCCATTTTTTACGGTAAAATCGACAGCATCCTTCGGCAAAGTTTGAACAAAAGTTTTATCGCCAAGGGCTGCAACACCGATCGAAAATGAATTAAAATTTAAAGGAATCGCTGTGAGTGACGCGTTGAAGGCTCTCAGCTCATCTCCTTCAAAGTCATCCGAAATCTGCAGACTTTGCACTCCAAAATATGAGGCATCAAAAATCAAATTGCCGTGAATTTCCTTAACACCGTAAAGCACCCGAAGGCGCTCAAGCATTTCTTTCAAATTCTCAACGACAAAGCTTGAATCCCCAGATCCCTCGATGACGAGATCTCCGTTTAATTTATCTCCAAAGATTGACCCGCGAATACCCAACCAGGTTTCGAACTGATACTGCGGGGTCAACTGACGCATACTGCAACCCGTCGACACGAGTTTTGCAACACTGGCAGGTATAAAATCGACATCCGCATTAATGCTAACCACCTCGTTACCTTCGATGGTCCGAATCGAGGCAGAAACTTTTTTTCCATACGGAGATAAAATGCGTGCGATTTTTGCTGCGGGAAGTTCAGCTGACTCCAACAGACCAGTGACAGATATAAATGACATGGCCAAGAGAACCTGTCTCTTCATGATGGATCTAAACTCCACGATAAACTCCCGCCACCGACCGCAAGATGTCGGCAATTTCTCCCAATGTACATCGATTCTCGACAGCTTCTAGAATGCTTTCAGACACCTCAGCATTCTCACCTCGCAAAAGTTTTTGCGCCTCACGTTCGAGCTTCTTGAAAGATTTTTCAATGACTGCCGATTTACGCTTTGATTTAAATTTCTTCAGACGAGCCAGCTGATCTCTTGCGACTTTTGGGTTCAAACGATGCAGATTTTTTCTTGAAACCTCGTCGGCAGTATAACAATTTAGTCCAACGATTTTTTGTGCCCCCGAATCAATTGACTTCTGTGCAGTAAAAGCGGCCGACTGAATCTCTCGCGAGATAAAACCAGACTCAACAGCCTTCAATACTCCGCCATTTGAATCAATTCGAGAGATGATCTCTTTTGCACGAATTTCGAGATTCTTGCAGAGGTCTTCAACATAGTAGCTACCGGCCAGCGGATCCGCCACTGCTGTGACACTCGTCTCGTTCGCTAAAATTTGCTGAGTTCTCAGCGCAAGTAAGGCGCTCTCTTCGGTCGGCAACGAGAGCGCTTCATCAAATCCATTCGTGTGTAGGCTCTGAGTTCCACCTAAGACGGCAGCCAACGCCTGATATGCAACTCGAACTGCATTATTGATTGGCTGCTGGGCCGTCAGCGTGCTTCCAGCGGTTTGAGCATGAAAGCGCAAATTCAAAATATCTTTGGGAGCTCCAAATCTTTTATGCATTTCTTCGGCATAAATTTTTCTGGCCACACGAAATTTTGCAATTTCTTCAAAAAAATGGCTGTGTACGTTAAAGAAAAAACTCAAACGCGGCACAAATTGTTCAAGCGCCAAGCCCAGTTTTAGGGCTCTATCCACATAGGTAAATGCATCACTCAAAGTGAAGGCGATTTCTTGGGCTGCAGTCGAACCTGCCTCACGAATATGGTAGCCGCTAATACTGATGGGATTCCACAAGGGAATATTCTTATGGCTGAATCGAAACGTATCAGCCACAAGGTTAAGCGAAAACTGAGGCGGATAAATGAACGTGCCTCGAGCTATATACTCTTTCAAAATATCGTTTTGAATCGTCCCTCTCAGCTTTGGAACGGGTATTTTTCGCTTCTTCGCAACGGCGATATAGAGCGACAACAAAATGGCTGCCGTTGAATTGATGGTCATGGATGTCGACACTTGATCAAGAGGAACTCGAGCGAGCAGAATTTCCATGTCCTCAATGTGAGAAATTGCAACGCCTACTCGGCCCACTTCGCCCTCAGCCATGGGATGGTCTGAGTCGTAACCCATTTGAGTAGGCAAATCGAAAGCACAGCTTATACCAGTTTGCCCATTTTTTAAGAGGTAGTGAAATCGCTCATTCGTCTCTTTGGCGCTTCCAAAGCCACTGTATTGACGAATCGTCCATGGCTTCTGGCGGTACATACTTCGATAGGGGCCCCGTAAGAACGGATACTCGCCAGGCAGTGGTCCCTCACCATAACAAGATTTCAACTCAATTCCAGAAGACGTGAAGATATTATCTTGGTCGCTTTGTTTCTTCATATTACACTCGTAATGAGTATGATTTCTTTTTCTACCCAAAGTCGATATCGAATGAAATTTCTAATTCTTTTATTAACCCTTTTTACAAAATCGCTATTTGCCGAAGACGTTTTGCAGGATCAACTAAAGACCTACGATCGCGACGATATACATAGCATTCATAAGAAACTCTTTACGAAACGCGGACGACACGAACTGTCTTTGGGGGCCGGTGGCATCGTCAATAACGATGGCTATGGCCTGGTCACATTGGGCTATACATACCATTTTTTTGAAAATCTCGCTGCAGAGGCCGCTTCCGGTGGCTACGCTTTTCAGACAGGTGGACTAAACAACAAACTCCTTTTTTATCAAGGATCTCTCGCTTTTTCCCCCTTATACGGAAAAATGAGTTTCTTCACCTGGGCTGTTTTGAATTTTGATATTTATTTAATTGGCGGGGCGGGTGTTGTGAAATACAGCGGATTGCGCTCGGGAAATTCTTTCATGGGTAATATCGGAATCGGTGAGCGTATCTTTATCAACGAATATCTATCAGCCAGAATTGAATATCGAGATCTCATATATAAAGAAGAAGTCACCAGCAATGACCGAGTGCTTCATAATCACACGATCTTAGCTGGCATCTCCGTAATGTTCCCATTTAGACAGGCTTATTGAAGATGAAATCAACGCTCGCCGCATTCTTGCTCTCAACCGCCTTTTTTATACCCATCCACTTGCTTTCGGCGAGAGGAGGCGATGGTATTCGAGATAAGGCCCCGCTCACGGCTCTCATTTTTGATGTGAGGGATGGCAACGAGGAACCGGTAAAGAAGGCATATTTCGAAAACGAAATAGACTTTTTTTTGGACATGGAAGCGCCAAGATCAAGTATAGGAAAGGATCTTTTGCGACTTCGAGAAATTGGAAGATCTATTCATGAAAAAGATTTTTCAAATGCAGCTGCTCTACTTAAATCTCTGCCGCGCTTCGACGATGAGAAGAAATATCTTCAAGGCGTCTTGTTGGCTTCACAAGGCCACTACGAGCCAGCAGCAGAACAATTCCGACAATTAATCGACAGACGTCAGGATATTTCTCGAAATCTGAGTAGCCTGGCTTTCTTAGGGGCCGCGAGAGTATTTCATGAAGTCGGAGATGACTCTCAAGCGCTGTACCACTACACACAAATACGACAATTGGATCCTCTGTTTTTTCAATCAGTATTCGAAAAGGCGTGGGCATTTTACTTGAGCGGCGATATGAACGGCGCCTTGGGTGCAACACTTTCGTTTATGTCTCCTTATTTTGAAAATTCATTTTATCCCGAAGCATTCATTGTTCGCGCAGCGGCCTTCTATCAACTCTGTTATTTTGATCGAGCATCCGAAACCATTGCGGGGTTTAAAAAAACATTTGAACCTCTGCGAACCCAGATCAGCCAACTACTCTCGCGAGGTACAGATACTTGGCTTTTCGATGAAAACGCTCTGAAATCAATTGATCGCCGAATTCTCGGAGGCCTCACGGCCGAACGCGTTTTTAGAGGACATTTGAGGGCTTATCTTGGTTTGAAGCGAGAGGTCGGAGTTCTCAGCGGCACTGAAGGCGCCACAGCGCGTCAAAGCCTTCAGTATGTCAGAGCCCAATTGTCAGAACAAACAAAGAAAATACTTACCCGCATGGAAGCTGAACTTCGCGACCAACTCGCCCAGGCAGACATTATACAGATCGAAATCTTACAAACTGGCGCAAATGTTCTAATGGGTCAGGAAATGAAGCAAAACATCACGGTGAAGACGATCGACTTAGACTCCATTGATTTCGACGAAATGCTTCAATTCTGGCCCTTCAAAAAAGAATATTGGCTCGACGAGTTAGGATCATATTATTACGGCCTTGCGTCAGCATGCCTTTGAAATCCTTCCTAAAAACCATTGATTGACAGCGATTCTCGTTGTCATGAGACTTTTAATTGAAGAACCGGAGGTTCTTTAGTTTTGAAGACGTTAACCATGGATAGAACGTTTTAATTTTAGGAGAAAATAATATGAAGTATGCGATTGCATTAGCTCTCGTAGCTGGAGTGACCTCGGTTTCGGCGTCACCTTACTATGTCGGCAAGAACTTAACACCCAAGAATCACGTGTCGATCGGTTTCAACGACACACTTACCAAGGAAACCGCTCCAAATGGAACAGGTGAACGCGGCAATCTCGTCGCCGTTGATCTGAACGCGGCGTACAATGTGCTTCCAAATGTGCCCGTGACTGCGGCCCTTCCTTACTACTATGCGAACAAAAATGCAGCCGGCACGAGCCGTGCGGCTCTTGGAAATGCAAGTTTAGGCCTTGGCTGGAACAATTCATTTACAAGCCAAGATCAAGCTTGGACATATGGCTATGCTCTGACCCTGGATGCATATTTTCCATCATCTCGAAAAACTGAAGCTGCAAATTTTGTTTTAGCAAACCCAGCGACAGAACTTTTTCGTTACACATCAAAAGCAACAAGTGCTCTTCCAACTCTTGGACTTTTTGCAAGCTGGAATCAGCTCAGCGCGAAGGTTAATGCTGGATTTGGATATTCCTATATTCAAGGCAGCGGAGTCACAGATCGCAACCGAACCAATATTCCTCTTCAAGTTGCGGGATCGTGGCATGCGCTTCCTTATCTGCATTTGAATGGCGAATATAATGCCATCATCATGGACACAAAAACCGCGGGTACTGGAAAGAAATTCCGACACGGTCTGAGCCCGTCTATCTCCGGCAACTATGATGCATTTATCGCATCAGCTTACGCCACGGTGCCAATTGATACAACCACACGAGATCTTCACAATGTTTCGTTTGGTATCAATGCTGGTTATACATTCTAAAACACTTTCGTGTTTGAACTGAGAAAGGGAGATCAATTGATCTCCCTTTTTTTATTAGGATGATCGGCAAGAGACAACGCCATTATTTTGAGAACCGACGGTGAATATGTCAGAGAGAACCGAATATACTGAACCGCGCATACTGATAACTTCTGTAGAGCCCACGATAACTGGAGCCATTGTTGAAGGTATTGCCAACGCGAATATCGGCGAACCCATTTGCCCCGGGATTCTTTTCAAAACCAATGATGATTTGAGTTGGACCTATGAGCTGCACAGAGTCTTAGAGAAAAACGAATCAAGACTCAAACTTGAGTCGTTCGCCTTGACCACTTCTCTACCAGTAGTCGGTACGACATATTTTTATCGCGGGCTGCTGACTAAATCAGCCATCGAAGCAATTACCGATAAAACCTCGCAATGGACCCTGGTGACGCACCCGAACGACGAAGAGCATGCTCATTGTCTAATTTCGTTTGAAGAAATTTCTGCGGATCATTCTGAAAATAGCAAAGCCTATTTCAGTGAGAAACACGGCTGGCTTACTAAAGAATCTTACGAAAAATATATTGCCGCAGACATTCTAAAGCTGCGCTCGTGACCAAGCATTAGGGTCAATCTCGCAAATCTTAGATCTTCTACTCGCCCACTCCGAAATATTTCGCTTCTGGATGAGAGAAAACGAGAGCAGACACCGAGCATTCTGGGCTCATCATAAAACCCTCAGTTAACTGCACGCCAATATCCGCGGGCTTCAACAGATCAAACAACTGCTGCTGAAATTCAAGATCTGGACAGGCCGGATATCCAAAGCTGTAACGTTTACCTCTGTATCTCGCCTGAAAGCGATCCATCATAGTCATCTCGGTATGATCAGGAAATCCCCACTGATTTCGAACTAATGAATGAATATATTCAGCGGCCGCTTCTGCGGTTTCCAAAGAAAGAGAAAGCAACGCATGTGATTTTAAAAATTCTCCATCCGCTTTCAATTTTTCTGCACGCTGCCGAATATCTCCACCACATGTGGTAACAAAAACGCACAAGGCATCTCCTGCTCCCTTCGGCCCAATGAAGTCCGAGAGGCAAAGTCCATCACCCATTTTTTGCCGTCTAAATTTCCATTTAATCTCAGAACCCTCGCGAGGAATGATGATTGCGTCACCTTCACTGTAAGCTGGCACATATTGATAGACCGCCTTCGCTGTCATCCAACCCCGGGCGTCCTTCTTTAGAGTTTCAAGAATTTCTTCGATTTCCAGAATGCGCTTCCATTCGGGTTGGTCCATCAACTGACGTCGTTTTGTTTTATCTCCAAGCGCTCGAATGACATCTCCCTTTAGTCCCAAATGTTTTCCTAGAAGCATCAAGGGATTGATAAAACTCCAAACCTTCTCCAGAGGAAGATTCACCAAATGTCGCTCCATATCTGGAACCGCGGGTGGTGCCGATTGCGGCTTGATGCTAGATTTCGGGACAAAATTTGCTACGGCTGGCGCCACTTTTGTCGTTGCAGCTAAATCCACTCGCCGCTTCTCAACGAGTGATACCAATTTTTTTCTAGAAGACTCATCAACGATCTGTTTCGCAAGCTCCAATCCACTCATTGCATCATTGGCATATTCAACAAGACCTTCTCCGTATGCAGGGGCGATCCGACGATCCACGAAGTTACGAGTGAGCGCTGCTCCACCTACGAGAATCGGAGTATCGATACCAGCGCTAGCGAGGTCTCCCGCGGTTTCCACCATCTGCTGCGCACTCTTTACAAGCAGACCAGACAAACCAACGATCTGAGGATGATGCTGTTTCACTGCATCAATCAAAGTCTGTGAAAGAACCTTAATGCCCAAATTGATCACTTCAAATCCGTTATTCGAAAGAATGATATCTACCAAATTTTTTCCGATATCATGAACATCACCCTTAACAGTCGCAAGTATCACACGCCCTCTCAAAGACGATTCTGATTTCTCCATAAACGGCTTCAAAAAATCGACAGCCGTCTTCATGACTTCAGCACTTTGCAAAACTTCAGCAACAATGAGTTTATTGTCGTTAAATAATCTGCCTACTTCATCCATTCCGGCCATCAAAGGCCCATTGATGATATCGAGAGGCTTCGACGACTTCATTGCCTCCTGCAAATCTGGTATGAGCCCCTCCTTCGATCCCTCCACAATACAACGCCCCAAGCGCTGATCCAGTGGCAAGCTTGCCTTGAGCTTTGTCACCGCTGCTTTCTTCGTACCAAAATGCGCATTAAATGCCGCCACCGGGTCGGCTCCTCGATTCCAAAGAAGATCATCACAGAGTTTTACCTCTTCAGCGGGAATCTCAGCAAAACGTGAAAGTTTCTCTGTGTTGACGATCGCGAGGTCCAAACCTGCACGAGTACAGTGATAGAGAAACACAGAGTTGAGAACTTCTCGCCCTGCAGTGGGAAGTCCGAACGAAACATTTGAAACCCCAAGAACGGTCTTTGTCCCAGGAAAAGTTTCCTTGAGAATTTTTACGGCCTCGATAGTCTCGACTCCGCTTCCAACATATTGCGGATCTCCGGTACCACAGGGAAATACAAGCGCATCCCAATAGATATCTTCAGGTCTGATTCCGTATTTCTCCGTCAGCAATTGATAAGATCGTCGCGCAATTTCCAGCTTTCTTTTCCGCGAAACGCCCATTCCCTGAGCTGGATCATCATCGATGAGTCCGACAACCAACGCCGCTCCGTAAGCTCGCGCCAGTGGGCAGATTGCCTCAAAGCGCTCTTCACCATCTTCTAAGTTAATCGAGTTGATGATCGCCTTGCCCTGACTATAGGTGAGTGCCATTTCGATCACCTTGGCATCCGTCGAATCGATCATGATCGGTGTTGCGATTTTTTTTGTCAGAATTTCCAAAAAATTTCGCATATCACAAAATTCATCTCGATCGGGATTCGCCAAACAAATATCAATAATTTGAGCTGCATTCTTGATCTGCTTACGAGCGATTTCAGACGCCTCATCCCATTTTTGATCAGTGACGAGCTCCTTAAACTTTCGAGATCCAATGACGTTTGTTCTTTCACCTACAAAAATCGGGCGATTATCATCAGAAACTTCTAGCCAATCGATTCCAGACAAATATGACTTTCGTTCAGTTCGCGGTTGGCGTGCAGGGATCTCGCGAGCCACTGCTGCAAAATGAGCAATATGTGCCTCGGTCGTGCCGCAACATCCTCCGATGACATTCAGCCAATTCTTGCTCCCGAAATTCTTCAGAATCTTGCCCATCATCTCAGGAGTTTCAAGATATTTCCCATCTTCGTCAGGCAAACCAGCATTTGGAACACAGGCCACTGGACATCCCGCCATATTGGCCATCGCACGAATATGATCGGTCATAAATTCAGGACCTGTCGCACAATTGAGACCCACATACAACAAATCGCGATGAGCCAGAGAAATCACTAGGGCTTCTGCAGATTGTCCTGCCAACATCGTCCCCATCGCCTCGATGGTGCCACTCACAGCAATAGGCAGTGCATAGCCCTTTCGATTATTGACACGATCGACTCCCAGCAATGCCGCCTTAATATTTCGAGTGTCCTGACAGGTTTCAATGAGAAAATAGTCAACTCCACCATCATAGAGCGCCTCGGCCTGAGCCTCGAAATTAGCGACTAAGTCTTCGAAACTGATCCCACCTGTCACACTCAAAGCTTTCGTGGTTGGTCCGATCGAGCCGGCGACAAAACGAAGCCTATTCGTCGTGTCGAATTGCGTTGCCGCCTTGCGCGCAAGCTCCGCAGCAGTCCGGTTAATCTGATACGACTGAGAAGATATACTAAATTCTCCCAGGACTAGCGGCGTACCACCAAAGGTATTTGTCTCAATAATGTCAGCCCCGGCGAATAAATATTTCTTATGGATCTCAGTGATAATCTCAGGACGGGTGATAACAAGGTTCTCATTGCACCCCTCAAGATCGACCCCACCAAAATCTTTCTCCGTCAAAGAGTAGTTCTGAATTTGTGTCCCCATTGCCCCGTCAAGAACTAGAACACGCTGCGCCAGAGCGGCTTTTAATTCGAAGACTCTCTCTTTTCTGTCCATCATAAATTATCTATACTATCGAATGAATCATGTCATTTGAAGACAGTGCCATAGAACGCATTTTAAGCGACAAAGAGCTTCTCTTCCGCGAAGGAGAAAAGAGTACATCCCTCTACCTCATTACGTCTGGAAAAATTAATATCTACACTGTTGATCGAAACAACAAAGAAGCACTTCTTGCTACGTTCAAGCCAAACCAGATCATAGGCGAAATGGCTTTCGTCGATGGGTCGCCTCGATCAGCATCTGCACGTGCCGACGGAGTGACAATAGTCCTTGAACTGCCTTCAATTGAACTTCAAAAGTTACTCAAAAAGCAGCCCGCCTGGCTGCGAGCCCTTCTTGAATCGCTTGTTGTGAGACTTCGCACATCAAAAGAAAAATTTAAAAAATGATCTAATTCCCAAGATCTACTAGAGTGAGTGGGTCTATGTCAGCATTAGCAAAATTCTTGAGCCCATTTGGCAAATCAACATACGTCAATCGAAGAAATCGCCTCATCCAAAAGGTAAGAGACGAGTGCAAATCTGATTTCACCGCACTGTTTTGGAGTGGGTCTGAAGTTTTTCGAAACTTCGACAATCATTTTCCCTTTAGAGCAGATTCTGATTTTCTGTATCTCACTGGATTCTCAGAACCAGACTGTCTGCTCATCATTCAGCACTCCGGAGGAAAATCGAGAATTTCGATGGGATTGAGGCCGAGAGATCTATCGCCCCACCGCGGAAGTGAGATTTGGGAGGGTGAGCGACTTGGTGTTGAAAGAGCCAAAGCTGGTCTTGGAATTGATGAGGCTTTCGATATAGCTCAAAAACTTAAGATTGCAAAAAAGGCAATTGCAGGCAGCCCAACGCTTTATTGGAGTTTTGGAATTCACTCCGAACTCGACGAAAAAATCGTTCATCTCGCTGGCCTCATCAATTCAGAGTATCGAGGCATCTCTCCTCTCAAGCGAATTCAAGACCCTCGATCAGTTTTGCACGAGATGAGAAAAATCAAGAGTGCCGATGAAATTGAAATCATGCGAGAATCGGCTGAGATCGCGGCGCACGGTCATATTCGGGCCATGAAGATCGCCAGGCCTGGAATGTATGAATATGAAGTGCAAGCAGACTTAGAGCGTGAATTTAAACGGCTCGGAGCTCAATCCGTGGCCTATTCTTCAATTGTTGCTGCAGGTAACAACAGCTGCACACTTCATTACAGAGCCAGCAGCTCAGAACTAAAACCAGATGATATCCTTTTGATCGATGCTGGGGCAGAGCGTGACGGATATGCATCCGATATCACTCGAACGTTTCCGGTCGGGCAAACCTTTTCGCCTGCACAACGAGAAGTTTATTCGTGGGTGTTAAAGGGACAAATCGCTGCGGTGAAGGCTGTTCGACCTGGAGCGACTTTTACAAAAGTTCAAGATGCTGCAACCAAGATTATCTCCACTGGACTTTCAAAAATGGGAGTTTTTCGAGGCACACCAGAATCCATTTTTAAGAAAGGCCTATGGAAACATTTTATGCCCCACGGTGTAGGCCACTGGCTTGGGCTCGACACTCACGACAGAGGAATTTATCGTGATCCGAAAAATGCCGACCGCCCATTTCCATTTCAACCTGGCAATGTCGTAACCGTTGAGCCTGGGCTTTATTTCAATGAAAAAGATAAATCTGCGCCCAAGAAATTTCGAGGTATCGGCGTCAGAATTGAAGACGACGTCGCCGTCACTCGAAATGGTTTTGATGTTCTGACAAAAAACTGTCCGAAATCAATCGACGCAATCGAAGCACTTCGAGCCACTCGTTTTTAAAAAATGGTTAGCCGATGAATCATAGTGACCCACGACTGCAAGACTCTTGGATTCAAATTTCATTGCCTGACTTGATGAGGGCTCAAGATCAGGGAACCGTCATTTTGAGTCACAGTGACGACGAAGGCGTTCGACTTAATAATGGACGCCCGGGAGCAAAGGACGGGCCAAAATGGATCCTCCATTACCTAGGGCGAATGGTCGCTCGGAAATCTTCCAATATTTATATTTTGAAAACTCCACGTTCAAAAATATCGCTGACAAAACGGCACGAACTGGCGCAAAAGACTGTTCAGCAACTGCTCAATGCAAATCATCGGGTGATCACTCTTGGAGGGGGCCATGACTACGGATATCCCGACGCAGCCGCGTATTTTCTGAAAACCAGAGGCAAGATACTGAACATTGATGCTCATCTTGATGTGAGACCCGTTGTGAATGGAAAAAATCACTCAGGAACCCCATTCTTTCGATTCATTGAAAAATTTGGCGGCACGAATCTCATCGAGTGGGGAATCCAGCCACAGTGTAACGCAATTGCACATCAGGAATTCGCCAGAAAAAACGGAGTGGAGATCTACGATCGAACTCAAGAGCCCTCAAAAATTGCTGGCTCCGTTGGACTTTCGATATGCCTAGATGCATTCACAGGCATTCGAGGAGTTTCAGCCCCCGTGATGGTCGGGCTCAGTCTGGAACAGGGATTGAAGGCCGTTCAAACCTATCGGTCGCAATCTACTTGGCTGGGAATTTATGAATGCGCCCCAAAATTTGACCCTATTCATCACGATTCGGCTCGATACGCCGCACTTTTGATTTATCACTATCTTCACGCAATTTAATTCTGAGAGAATTGGGGAATGAAGGCAGTCCTCTTTCGAAAAACGGGCACAATTGAAAATATAGAAGTTTCAGAAATTTCTTCACCGGGACCCATTCAAGCAGAGGAAGTCCGCATTAAATTTTTGGCCGGCGGATTGAATCATTTAGATCTATGGGTGGTCAAAGGACTCCCTCGAATTAAGTATATGTTTCCGCATGTCTCAGGCGCAGATATTTGCGGGCAAATCATTGAAACAAAAACCACTAAATTTAAAATCGGAGATCGAGTCATTGTCTGCCCCGCTGAATACGGTAATGACGAGATAAAAATCCGTGGTGAAAATATTCCCGGAGTTTTTTCGGAAGAGATTGTAATACACTCAAACTTCATCAGAAAAATTCCTGAGCACCTCACATCCGAAGAAGCTGCTGCGTTGCCACTTGTCTATCTTACCGCTTGGCAAATGCTGACAGATAAGGCGCGTCTTAAACCAGAATCCCCAAGCCAAAAAAGAATTCTTGTGCACGGTGCCGGTAGTGGAGTTACGCAAGCTCTTCTCAGTTTACTGATTAGCTTTGGCGAAAAGAATATTGTCACTACGTCACGTGACCCTGAAAAACTTGAGCATTGGAAACAAAATGGTGTCACCACATTTAAGAATGACTCACATTTAGAAGCAAATTTGAAGAATTGGCTGAACTCAAATCGCTTCGATCTTATTTTAGATCATGTGGGAGCGGAAATTTTTGAAATGAATATCAGACTACTCCGAAATGGTGGCACTTTTGTGACTTGCGGCGCAACTTCTGGGCCAGATGCCAAGTTGGATCTGCGGCATCTCTATTTTAGACAGCTTCAGATCCTTGGATCGACAATGGGAACCCTCGGCCATTTTGCCGAAGTCCTTGATTGGATTGAGAGATCTCGAATTAGGCCTAAGATCTCAAGAACATTTGGTTTTTCAGAAGCACAAGAAGCTTACCGTTACCTGAATTCGGGCCACCAAGATGGCAAGGTCATTATTCGCCTCTAGAATCACGCATAATTTGCATGCCCCATGGGCAATGGAACGCCTAAACCACTTTAAAGCTGGCATAAACCTTGAATTAACCACGGCCAGTGGATCAAACGAACGAACAAAAAAGCCTTCAAGAAGATACGCTGTCGTTACGCGATAAGTACGTTCATCCTGTTCAGGCAATTCTCGCCAAAGCGGGAATCGAAACGAATGGATTTCCCGTCCTTCGCATCGCTATGAAGATTCGAAAGATGGACGTCAAAATGAATCCGCTCTACCTGGCGATCACCCATGAAATCGATCGTGGAGAGTCATTTGAATCTTTGATTCGTGTTGTCCGAATTGTTGACTCGATCACGGAGACTTCCGAGCGAGAGTACTTAATCAACATTGAGTGGGTCTTCAATCTTGAACCCATTAGAACCGATTATCTACACCCGGCTTTTGGGCTCGTCTCTTCGGAAGTCACTTGCCCCACATGCCGGAATCAATTCAAATGTCAGCCACATGTCATGAATGCTAAAACGATTCGAATCGATTGCCCTGTTTGTTCGCATAGTTGGTGTGTGACCGCCCATGAAGAAAATCGACAGCTTCGAACTCCTTCTTTGTTTACTGACCTTAGAGAACGCCGTGATTCAACAATCCAAATGATTTCGAAATGGAGTTCTCCAACTTGCACCTCCGCGCATTCAAAATATGATGCATATTTTCCATTCGAATTCGAACCACCAATTGATCCGACTGTTCCTGTCTGGATCTCTCAGCCATCAGCCGAAAATCAAACTATAGAAAATTTACTGATTTCATTTTCAAACCAGATCGCTCTTCACTCGCTCAACCTGCCGCCTTCACGAAATGAAGAAGACAAAACAAATGTTGAAAATATAGAGAGCACCAAGAAAGATTCGAGCAAAGTCGTTGAGATTGAAAGGCCAAAAAAATCTGACAAACAAAATAGAAAACCTGCTCTTTTTACTCTGCTGATCACTTTTCTTTTTGCCAGTATCTCAGCGTTTGCATATTTTTCACGAGATAAAGACGACATTCAAAATCCTCATCTTGAACCTCAGATCTCTACGATCCAGAAAATTGAGATCGCTGAAATTCCTGCAATACCAAGCCGTGTGAACTCAAACGCAGTTGAAGAACAGCTTATACCTTTACAAGAAAATAAGCTGCTGGTCGCTAAGCATACCCCCAAACCGCTTGTTGACTCGATAAAACGACAACCGGATTCAGCCGAAGCAAGCAATGAGAACACGTTGTATAGACTTTTTAAGACTTTCGAAATCCATCTCAAACTTAAACACTATGCAGATGCCGTCGAGACAATCAAAGAGCTCATCAAACGAAATCCAGAGTTGACAGAGCTGAATAAACAACTCGGGATTGCTCTATTTCTTAACGACGATTTTGAGAAATCGGCTAAAGCATTCGCAACTTATCTGAAATCATATCCAAACGATCCTGAAAAAAAAGATATTCAAGATTTCATTCAAAGTGCCGAAAATCATAAATCTCTCCCAGGGCCTTCAGAGCAAGTGCTCGGTGAGAGATGGAGTTCTTTTGTTCAGAAGTCAATTGTGCAGCCGTCAAATCCATCCCCTCGGGAATAAATATCGGATCGTAACCAAAACCATCGGAACCAACTTCCTCAAGAGCCACAGATCCTTTCATAAATCCCCAAGCAACCTCCGCGCGCCCCTTCTTTGGATCGTAGATCGCCAAACAGCAGACAAATCTCGCGGCGCGATTTTGAACACCTTTCATCACCCTCAAGATCTCTCGCCGCTGGATAACCGAATCGCGCGTGTTTGCATACCGAGCTGATTTAACTCCAGGCTCACCGCCCAACGCATCAACTTCAAATCCAGAATCGTCCCCCACAACCACCATATTTAATCGCGCGCCTACGAACTCGGCCTTTTGCACAGCGTTGCCTTCGTAGGAAAGATATGTCTCATCGGGCATTTTATCGCTGAATCGAGCCTCGGTTAATGAAACCAGCGGAAACTTCCATTTCCAAAGCGACCGAAACTCTTTCAGCTTATGATCATTTTCAGTTGCCAGAACGATCAGAGCAAACCCCATTCCTTTAAATATTGGTTCTGAATCTGAAACAAATTTTTGAAACCAACTTCAGCAAGATCCAACATTTGAGAAAACTCATTTCTATCGAATGTACCTTTTTCGGCCGTGCCTTGAACTTCAACAAGTTGAAGCTTTTCATTCATCACCACATTAGCGTCGACTTCGGCGTTCACATCTTCAGAATAATCCAGATCGAGAAGCAGCTCTCCATTCACTTTTCCCAGAGAAACAGCCGCGACTTTTGAAGTCGTAGGAATATTTCGCAGACTCCCTTTTTCTTTCGCTCGGTGCAAGGCAAGTCGAAAAGCCAAATAGCTTCCAGTAATTGAGGCAACTCGAGTTCCACCATCGGCTTGAATCACGTCGCAATCAATCTGAATGGTCTTTGGCCCAAGCTCTTGCATATTGACGCAGGCTCGAAGAGAACGACCGATCAGGCGTTGAATTTCATGAGTCCTCCCGGTGGTCCGAACTTTGTCTCTTTGAATTCTCTTATCGGAGCTTCCCGGCAGCATATTATATTCTGCAGTGATCCATCCCGAGGTTGATCCATGCATCCAATTCGGCAATTTGTCTTCGATCATCACTGAACAAATGACATGGGTATTCCCCCATTCAATCAGGACGCTCCCATGAGGGTCCTTTTGAATCGCAGGTCGTATCTTGATTTTTCTTAAGTCCGACAAGGTTCGTCCGTCTTTTCTAATCATCACCGAACTATTACGAGGCCGAAAAATAAAGTCAATGCGAGCGCGCTTTCTCTAGCAAAGTGCAAACAACAAGTGCTGCAATATAGAGAACGGAAAGAGGAACTCCCATAAGAAGCATGGTATAAGGATCAGCCGGTGTCAGGACTGCAGACAAGATGAAAATGAGCGCCACCGCAATTCTCCAGGTCTTCCAGAGCGTTTGAGACGACAAAACCCCGATCAGATTTAGTAAAACAACAAAGACCGGGATCTCGAACAAAATGCCAAATGCTATTAAAAGACCAGACGCCAACGAAAAGTAGTCTGACATTGAAAGCATTGGTGTAATAGTGGATGGCACTATCGACAGAAAAAATTTAAAAGCCATTGGAAAGAGGAAGAAGTATCCAAGACATCCCCCGAAGACAAACATAACGGAGGCCACTGTCACAAACGGAACAACATATTTTTTTTCAGCCGGCTTAAGTCCTGGGCTAATGAATTGCCAGACTTGAATAAAAATCCAAGGAACGGCCAAAAAAAAGCCTCCCAGAATACCCACTTTCAGATACACCAAAAAAGGCTCTACTAACGATGTATAGACAATCGGACATTGATCCTTTTGAAAAGCTTTACACAAAGGTTCGAGAAGAATGTCGAAGACCTTTTCGGCATACCTGTAGGACAAAGTAAAACCCAAGCCTACTCCAACAACGGAATATATCAGCCTTTTTCGTAGCTCAACCAAATGGTCCATAAATGATTGACTCAATTCAAATCGATCGTCCGATTCGCTCATTTAGGATCCTCTGTATGTTCATCAATAAGTTTTGATTTGATTCGCTCAGTCTCAGTCTTCACCACCTGTTTAACATCATCAACGGACTCTCGAAGGCCTCTCATGGTTTCGTCTTGATTAATCGTTCGGTGAATATCTCTTTGTGCCTGAGTGATTTGTCTTAAAAACTTCGCCACTGATTTCATAACCTCAGGCAGCTGCTGTGGCCCAATTAAAAGCAAAAGAATAACGGAAAGTATGATAAGTTCGCTAAAACCAATTCCAAACATTAGTAATCCTTTTGATAGAGATCTATTTCATCAACTCTCTTTTTGATTTCTTCGGTTGGCGCAGTACCCTTCAGAAACGCTTCAAAAATTCCCGCCTTGTTTGCTGCATTTGCAAGCCCGCCCGTTCTTGGGTCAATTCTCACGAAATCAATATTTTCGGGCACCTCAAAGTCGGTCTTCGGTAACGAAGCGGTCGCTTTAACCATATAATCTAGCCAAATCGGAACCGCAGCCTTCGAACCAGTCTCTCCTTTGCCCAAAATTCTCTGGTCATCGAAGCCAACCCAAACTGCCGTGACCAATTCAGGTGTATAGCCAATAAACCATGCGTCACGATTTTCACTCGTTGTTCCGGTTTTTCCGGACGCCGGTCTCTGCAACTCCCGAGCACCCTTTCCGGTTCCGTAGAGAACATTTTCCTTCAGCAAATAGGTAATAAGAAAACTCGCTTCAGAGCTCAAAACTTGTCCCGGTCTTAAAGGAGAAGTCATTACTTTTCTATTCTTTGGATCGTCGGACGATGAGTCCTTTAAAAATGAAACGCCTGCTGTGTCTGTGATCTTTTTCTCTTCAGAAAACTCGACTGCAGCGATCTCCTTCTTGAGCGACGTGAGCGAATGATCCATCGCTTCGGTTAGGCTTTCACCCGATTGCTCATGAAAATTTTCTTCTAATATCTGCCCCGTCCGATCGACTATTTTTTTTATCATCAAGGGTTTCTTTCGATAGCCTCCGTTTGCAAAAACAATGTAGGGCTGAATCATTTCGGGGATCGTGACAGCGGAAGATCCAAGAGCCAGAGTAAAATCGCGTGCTAACGGACTCTCGATGCCTAAGCGCTTTGCATAGTCGAGCGCGGTATCAATTCCAATTTCGTTGAGTAAACGGATTGTCGTAATATTCCGCGAGGCCAAGAGGCTATTTCGCAACGTCACATCGCCAACGAATTTCTCGTCATAGTTGCTCGGTCTCCAACGCTCCTGATCAGCCGCATTTTCGAATGTGATTGGCGAATCTTGAAGCAAGCTTGCAGGAGTGAGTCCAAAATCGAGTGCCGCCGCATAAACGATAGGCTTGAAAGCCGATCCAGGCTGCCTCTTTGCTTGCAGTGCGCGATTGAATACAGACTTTTCAAAATTATTTCCACCAATCATGGCCGTGATGAAGCCATTGTGAGGATCGACGCTCAAAATTGCTCCTTCGACTTCAGTAGCTTGCTCGAGAAGAACATCGATTGGCTGGCTCAGGTCCGTCGCCATTTTCTTTACCGACATTGAAATCACATCGCCGACCTGAACAACATCTGAGACTTTATTGACCGCCATATAAACCTCATCGTCCTCTTCCGATGCTGGCTGTCGTCGTCGAGCCCACTTTAAATCGTCGTACTGAATCCGTGCAAACAACGATGGAGCATATTCGATCAAAGCCTCTTTCTTCGCGTCGTCGATTTTCTGTACGACGCCTTCTAACCAATCTCCAACCGCCAGCCCCTTTGGTCGTCTCATCACAATCTGGCCTTTGCCTTTTACTTCACTCGTCGATACTTCAAGTTCACGATTTGCGACAACCGACTCATCGTCTCTTTCCTCGAAATCCTTCCCCTTAAAATAATCTTTTATCTCAGTCGAATTGAGATGTCGCAACGGGCCCCGATATCCCTGCCGTTTCTCGAGATCACTCAAACCCCGACGTAACGCGTTTTGCGCATGGCGATTCATTTCTACATCAAGAGTCGTGAAAATCTGTAAGCCTCCCTCGAGAACACGATTCGCGCCGTATTTATTCATGACGTACTGACGAACAGATTCAGTGAAATAGGGCGCGACAGTTTTGTTTTTTTCAACTGATGGCTCAACATAAACCGTCGCGTGTATCGCTTTCTCGTATTCATCGTCAGAAATAAAATTTGATTTCTTCATTTGTAAAAGAACATAAAGCTGTCGTCTTTTCACTCGGTCTGGATTCTTCGATGGAGAATACCGGGATGGGGCCTGTGGTAACCCACCGAGAATCGCCGCCTCTTCCAAATTGATTTCTTCAAGTTCCTTACCGAAATAAACCTCTGCAGCTGCTCGGACGCCATAGGCGCCACTACCCAAATAAATATGATTCAAGTACAAGCTCAAAATTTCATCCTTCGTAAGATTCTTTTCAATCTGCCAGGCTAAAATAATCTCGCGAATTTTTCTGCTGAATGTCCGCTCAGCGCTGAGCAAAAAACCACGCGCTACTTGCTGAGTGATCGTACTCGCGCCCTGCCGAATACCCCCCGAAACTAAATTCTTGTATGCGGCTCGCATCATGCCAAAAAAATCCACCCCCGTGTGAACATAAAAGTGGTTATCCTCGGCGGCAATAAACGCCTGTTTGATTCGCTCTGGAATCTCCTTCGCAACCAATCGTCGTTCATTGAAAAACTCTCCGATAACTTCGCCATGCTGCGCGTAAACACGAGAGACTTCCTTAGGCTGATAGTTTTTGAGGCTCGATACCGAGGGCAATCCCTTATTCAAAACAATTAGAAGCACCACAGCAATTGACATAAACGCCCCTATAACGAGCAGGGAGCAAATCGACGCAATGCGAATGAAGCGTTTCCAAATCTTTCTGCCCTTCGATAACTCAGTTTCTGACACCATGACCTCCGATAACTATTAAGCAAAGCGGGCACTTTCTGCCAGCAAACCTTTTCTTGGGATCGCCTAGATTGTACAATGAATCATGCCAAAGCTCCATCATGCTCATGCCGGATTACTGATCGTTCGGCCTACGGAGCAAACCATGATTCCGTTGACAAAGGATGTCATGTCAATCGGCAGAAAATTTGCGGATATCTTACTCGACGATCCCAAAATATCCTCCGCCCATGCCGAGATTCGGCGAGAAGGCGACAAATACATTCTTAAGGATCTGGGGTCAACCAACGGGACCTTCGTGAATCGAAAGCCAATCACGACGATTCAGCTCACTGACCAAGATGTTCTTGAAATTGGAACGACGACACTGTGTTTTTATCATGACGTTAAGGCGTTTGCGAATCCGATAGCCCCGGATCAAGATGACCGCCAAGACACGATCGCAACAAAAGCTCGGGAGATTATTACAACAACCAAGACCATGCATCAAAGTGGATTGAGAGTCGAAATTACGGATGGCCCAGACAAAGGAAAGAAATTTAACTTTAAAAAATCGCATATCATTATTGGAAGAAAAGATGCCGATCTCACGCTGCTTGACGTAGATGTCTCGCGCTCACATGCCATGCTAGAGATTTTTAGTAGTTCCTCAGTCTTTGTTAAAGATTTAGACTCAACGAATGGAACGTTTGTTAATGGAAAGAAAATCCATACTGAAAAGCTTCAGACAGGCGATGAGATCGCATTGGGCAATACAAAAATGAAGGTCAATTTAATCGAGCCTGACTAGGAGATGAAATGTCTGTCAAAGTTGTTGTAAATGTTGTCGATGGACCAAGCCAAGGCTCTCAGTTTGAGTTTTCCAGTGGTGAAATTAGTATTGGCCGCGGACGATGCGATCTGATGCTCCGTGACAAGAAAATTTCTGGAACCCATTGCAAACTATCGATTTCGAAAGGCGAGCTTTGGCTTGAGGACCTCAATTCGACGAACGGGACTTTTTTTGGAGGGGACCGCATCTCGATACCTGTTCAATTACAAAACATGGACGAATTCGTTCTCGGCCTCTCGAGAATTACTGTTTCAATTGTGGAATCTCTCATTCCAGAACTCAGCCAGAGCACTATCAAAGCGAGCTTTCCCAGCGAGACTCCTGAATATCGTGAGACGGGTATTCGTCGGATCGAAGCGCTTATTGATGATGAAATGGCCAGCGTGTCGAAATGGGACCACCCCGAAGTCAAAGATATTGAGTCACCTTCCAGCCTTATCGTGCCAACGATCAAAGTGACTTTGACAAAAATAAAGGGCCCCGAAGGTTTAACGAACTTCATCTGCTCTGAGCCTATTACCACGATGGGTCGACGCGGTGTTGATATAAAGTTAAACGATTTAGACTGCTCTCGACTTCACGCACAGATTGAAATTGTCGGCAGCAAAAAAGCCTTAATCAAAGATCTCGCGAGTACGAATGGAACTTTTCTCAACGGAAAGAAAACATCAACAGAAGAACTGAAAACCGGTGATATCATTCAAGTGGGTCAAACTTTTCTTAAGGTCTCTATTGAAGGTGAAAATTGAAACCGATCATCACAATATTGACGGGCGACAGAGCCGGCGAGAAAATCACACTCGAGCCATTGAGAACCTATTTTTTAGGAAGAGATCCTAGCTCTGATATTCCGGTACCTGAAACGAAAGTGTCACGACGTCATGCCCATATAGTCTGGAACTCTAAGGCCTCAATCATCACTCTCGAAGATTTGAAATCTCTGAACGGAACCATCGTCAACGGGACTCCGATCGATGGCGCAATTCAACTGCAGAACCGTGATCGATTTCAGATTGGCTCCATTCTATTCGAACTGACGTTGAGCGAGACCGACACTGTTGATTTTCCTGAGATTGAAATAATTCCTACCAATGGCGAAGAGCCGCTTCCTCTTATAGAGGTCGCGGATGAATTTCCGGAACCCGAGGAAGACGACCATCGATATCGCACTGACGGCACATCCATTGCTGGCAACCTGCGGGAACTTCCGCTTCCAGACTTGCTGCAGATGCTTGCATCCTCGCGAAGAAGTGGCAAACTGGTCATCGCTCCTCAGCGAAAAGATCTGACATCCACGGCAAGAGCTGACTGTGCCATCCTTTGGCTGAAAAACGGCGAACTCATTGGTGCCGAGGTGAATAATATTTCGGGAGAGGATGCTGTTTTCGAAGTTCTTGGATGGAAAGCTGGATACTTTGCCCTTTACTACAAAGAACCAATCACAAATGACCGAAATCTTCATCTGCCTCTCGAAGCATTGCTGATCGAAGGATTGAGAAAATTGGATGAAGAAAAAACGATGACCGTCCAATTCAAACCCACAGACTTCTTAGATGTGAATCCAGACGCTCCATTGAACCTTCTTGAGGCCGACCAGTTAAGAATATTTCAAATCGTTTGGAAAAAGAAAAAAGTATCGGCCATTTGGGAAAACAGTCATCTCGAAAAAGAAAAAACCAGCACTATTCTAAGAATTCTCTTACGCCAAGATTATATAAAACGGGTGAAGGGTTAATTGAGAAGTTTACGTCTCAGTTCCGGACTTTAATCGCCGGATATTATCTTTGTGACGATAAATCATAATCGACATCATCAACACGAAAATAAGAGTGACAGAAATATTTCTCGAAAAATAATAACACAACAATGGTACAACAACCGACGCGGAAAGAGCTCCCAAGGAAGAAATTCTGGTGAGACGAGCAACAGACATCCAAACTACAAACGCCAATAGGGCCGAAGCAAACGACACGACTGACAAGACCCCAAACATCGTCGCCACACCCTTCCCACCATTGAATCCTAAATAAATGGGAAAGCAGTGCCCAACAAACGCCGCAAATCCCACCCAGGCCTGATGAATTTCCGCCGATGGCATCAAAAATTTAGCCAGGAACACAACAAATATCCCCTTCGCAATATCGCAAAACAGAGTGGCGGCTCCGAGTTTCCTTCCTAAAACTCGATTCACATTTGTGGCCCCGATATTTCCAGAACCCAGAGATCGAACATCCACGTCGGCGAAAGCCCGCCCCAAAAGAAGCCCAAAAGGCACAGCTCCTAAAAAGTAGGAAAACAAAAGAAGAGCAACAAAAACCATGAAACGACGTTATCACGCACAAGAATTTAGATGCAGCAGATTTTTTTCACGCACCGAGATAAATCAACCCGGGGCATCCTCATCAGCCAAGTTCTCAAATCGAGTATACTCTTTCAGAAACGCAAGCTTTACGAGTCCCGTTGGTCCATTTCTGTGTTTTGCCACAATGACCTCAGCTATTCCTGGAATGTCTGTGTCGGGATGATAGACTTCATCACGATACAAAAACATGATGATATCGGCATCTTGTTCGATGGAACCCGACTCACGAAGATCCGACAAAACCGGTCGTTTATCCTGCCGAGATTCAAGAGAACGATTGAGTTGCGACAGTGCAATCACTGGAATATTAAGCTCCTTCGCCATTGATTTTAAACTCATCGAAATTTCGGCGATCTCTCGCTCTCGACTTTCTGATTTTCCCTTCACACGCATCAGTTGCAAATAGTCCACAACCACGCAACCCAACTGATGGGATCTAGCCAAACGGCGGCATTTTGCACGCATCTCAAACGGACTAAGTCCTGGCGTATCATCGATAAAAATCGGCGCTTCAGAAAGTATACTTGCCGCATGAGTCAATCGTGGCCAGTCATCGTCGTTCAAAAAACCACCGCGCAATCGGCCGCCATCCACTCGGGATTCCATACATAGCATCCGCTGAACAAGTTGTTCCTTCGACATTTCAAGAGAAAATACCGCCGTCGGAACACGCTCTCTGGCCGCCATGTGAACAGCCATATTCAAAGCAAATGCGGTTTTTCCGACAGAGGGCCTCGCAGCCAAAATAATTAAATCAGACTTCTGCAATCCAGAAGTGAGCCGATCCATCGCATGAAAACCAACAGGCGTGCCGGTAATCGCGGATTTACTCTCGAAGCGTTCCTGAATTTTCTGAAAGGCGTCGCGAACCATCTCGCGGATAGGAATGACCACTTCACCTGCCCCGCGATTCGCGATGTCATATACATTTTTTTCAATTCGATCGAGTAAGACATTCAGCTCTTCTGACCCCTGAAAAGCTTCTTCGATCATTCCTGTGCCCACATGAATAACACTGCGCAGAACAGATTTTTCACGAACCATCTTGGCGTACATCGTCACATTGGCTGAACTTGTCACCAAGTCTGTGAGAAGCCCCAAATATTTGGAACCTCCCACGCTATCTAATCCATTCTGAGCCTGCAAAAAATCCGAGACGACCAGAACGTCAGGAGGCATTCCACGCCTCGATAATTCGATCATCGAATTGTAAATTGTTTGATGAGCAGGAAGATAGAAGTCCTTCGAGTCCAGAACCTCACGAACGCGTTCCACCGCGTCTGCATCAATCAGCATACTCCCGAGAACATATCTCTCCGCGTCCAAATTTTGGGGCACAAGCCGCCGGCTCGCACGAATCGGCGAATCAGCTACCGAAGCAATTTCACCCTCCACAAAAACTCCTCAATTACGCTGGAGTTTCTTCAGATGGATTTGAATCGTCTGCTGCGGCCTTTTTGGTTTTGCTGGTCTTCGGCTTCTTTTCTTTCGCCACTTTTTCTTCTTTTGCTTGGACTTCTAGTTTGATCGCAACATAAACATCTCCCGGTAAACGAAGACGAACTTCATGTGTTCCAGCAGTTTTGATATCTTCCAATTCAATACTACGTCGATCGAAATCAATTTTCTGTTTCTTGAGCGCTTCAGAAATATCTGCCGTTGAAATTGCGCCGAACATTTTGCCAGATTCATTAAATCTCTTTTCCAACACAACGACGATTGAACTCCACTGTGCGGCCAAAGCTTGAGATTCTTTCTGAACTTTTTTCTTATGCGCAGCGACCAAACGCTTTTGATGTTCAGAATAGCGAACGTTTGAAGTGCTTGCGACAACAGCGAGCGAGCGAGGAATAAGAAAATTTCTCGCATAACCCTCTCTCACTTTCACGGTTTCTCCAATTCGACCAAGTTCCGGAATATCTTTTTTGAGTATTACTTGCATAACCAACTATCCTTTCACTGCAGACCCGCCGCTTCTATTTTTTCAATCTCCAATTCGTTCTAACTACGCTCGTCTTCGCCGCGGGGCTCAAACTTGAGCTTTGAGCGCAAATCAAACCAAAGATCGCAGAAGCCCGCAAGCAGCAAAACTGGCAATGGTTGAACGAGCAATAGTGTAAACATAAACAAGAACAGAATAGCCCCCACTCGAGGTATCAAAAACGAAGCCAGGGAAGCTCCTTGAATCAAGATCGGGAATAACGACAAAATCAAGAAATGCCAGCCGATCTGGGCCACCCAAGCAGCCCTAAAAGGCGCTAAAGTATGGTTTATCGCCAATAATCCCAGACCAATGACGAGTGCCAATAGAACCAGGTCATGACTTCGCCAATAGGGAAATCCGCGCCAGGTCACTGCGGTTTTCCGACTGGTTCTGAACATATTTTCTATCGCGGCATTGATGAAGAAAATGAGACTCACCACGAAAGAGTAGAAGCCCACAAAGCCTCGCTCGAGAATGGGTAACAGCACGTGCTCATAGAGGCCCATCCATGACTGCGACCAACCTTTGGTCTCATTAATCGCTGGGGATAGCGACGACTGAACCATCTGATGGCACCAGTCGAGAAAACTAACTCGATTGCCACTGATCCACTCGCCAAAATAAACTCCGACGACGGTTAAGACACTTAAAGCCAGCGGGGTATAGACGATGTACTGAAAATTGCCCTTCTTGTAGGTTATTGTACGAAGCAACCATCCCAATCCAAATAGCTGCAAAATCGAAAGAATCTCCAGAGATCCAGCGCCCAGTCGAATTGCAGATGATACGTGAATCGCAAATAGAATTCCCAAAATGAGGCGATCAGGCCACTTCGACGATCTCAAAGAAATCGCCACAGCCGCAGGAATGAAAAACCAGAAAAATGAAGAGAAAAGGCCGAGCGCAAGCACGGCCAAACTTCCAATCACTAGCCAATTGATTCGAAACTGAAACCGTAATGTTTTAGGCACGCTTAGTAATTCGATTCAAAAGAAAATTCGTCTTCTTCTCCGCGAAGCGAAGGAGCTGCTGAAGGTTCTTTTGGTGCCCGCTCGATCAGATCCTGAACAGCTGCTTCACTTAAAGCTTCGCTCAATGAGACTGTCAAAAATCTCAAGATTGACGCTTCAATTTTAAGAAGTCTCTCGATCGCATTGACCGTTTCTTTGGTTCCAACATAGCGAAGATACAAATACTGAGCGACGGAATGCTTGTTGATTGGATGAGGCAATCTTTTTCGACCCCAATCATCGTGTCGAAGACTGATACCTGTTTCGCCCAACGTATCTTTCAACCGCTTTGAAAACGCTTTCACATCGGCATCGTTCGCGGTCGGCGAAATCGCCACCGTCGTCTCATAATGACGTCGTCGTTTTAATCGGGCACCCAAATCAATAATTTTCTCTAACTCACTCACAGCATACTCCTTATCGAATTTAAACTTTTTAGACTAAAGAGGCTCCAGTATCAAACAGCAAACTTAAACAAAATGATATCTCCATCATGAACCACATACTCTTTACCCTCAGATCTCTGCAGACCTTTCTCACGGGCACCTTTCTCACCTTGATGGCCCAAAAAGTCATTTAAAGCAATAGTATCGGCCCGAATAAAGCCTCTTTCAAAATCTGTATGAATCACGCCGGCAGCCTGGGGGGCAAAAGTACCCTGTTTGATCGTCCAGGCCCGGACCTCCTTTACCCCAGCCGTAAAGAAGGTAATCAAGCCCAGAAGCTTATAAGCCTCCCGAATCAGGCGATTCAAACCAGGCTCAGTAAGCCCATACTCTGTCAAAAAGGCTCCAAGATCTTCGCCACTTAGGCCTCTCAATTCCGATTCAAGATGAATCGAAAGCGGCAAGACCAGTGCGTTATCGGTCGCCGCGATTTGACCCAGCGTGGTCAACCATGACTTAAGCTGATCCGACGGATTTTTTACATCGGCTTCACAAATATTTGCCACATAGAGAACAGGCTTACTCGTTAAAAAGAAGGTTTGCGCCAAAAGATCTCGATTGGCCTTTGTCCGTCTGACTGGAATTCCGGAGCCCAGCTCGCTGATGACGGTTCGCAAGGCTTCAGCCTCTAATTTTGCATCTGCTTGATTGGCTCGCGCCAGCTTATCGACTCGATCCAGCCGCCGTTGAGCTGTATCAAGGTCGGAAAGACAAAGTTCCAAATTAATAATGTCCACATCACGCTGCGGATCAACATCCCCCATCACATGAATCACATTGGGATCCTCAAAGCAGCGAACCACGTGAACGATGGCATTGACCTCCCGAATATGAGAAAGAAACTGATTTCCTAAGCCTTCTCCCGCTGAGGCTCCCTTCACAAGGCCTGCAATATCAACAAACGTCACCATCGCTGGCGTTGTTTTCACCGGTTTTACGATCGCCGAGATTTGATCCATCCGGGGATCCGGCACATAGACAATTCCCTTGTGGGGATCGACCGTACAAAAGGGAAAATTTTCCGCTGGCACCTGCGACGCCGTTAATGCGTTAAATAGTGTCGATTTTCCAACATTAGGAAGTCCAACAATTCCACATTCTAAAGACATAGCGAATAATCCATTCCGTTCACAATATTCATAGCCTTCTCGAGAGGATGAGCAAGCCACGCTTTTAGCTGAGCAGTCGCACCATCTAAAACTCTCTCGACAACCAGTCTCTCATTGGGAGTAAACCGACTCAAAACGTAGTCAATAGCCTCATCGGCGGGTCGACCAACGCCCAGCCTCAATCGGTTCACCGCCAGCTCTGGATTCAACCCCAAAACTGATCGCATTCCACGATGGCCGCCATCACTTCCTTTTTCGCGAAGACGTACACGACCAAGTGGAATATCCATATCATCAAAAGCGACCAAAATCCTCGTCGCAGAAGGAAATTTTTCACGCCACTCTCTCACTGCACGGCCACTGAGATTCATGAATGTCATGGGCTTTAAGAAGTGGACTTCAGCGCCTTCAATTTCCGCATGACACCACGAAGAACTGAAACGCTCCGAGAAACGAAGCCCTCCAACGTCTGAGACACAACGATCGACCCAATCAAAACCAATATTGTGACGAGTACCCTGATACTTTGGGCCAGGATTCCCTAGCCCAAAAATAGCTATTCGCTCAGGCACAGGCCTTATTTGCCCTTAGCGGGTTCGGCCTTCTTGTCAGCTTTTCCATCAGCCGCGGCGGCTGTCGACGGAGCTGCAGCGACTCCAGTTCCGGCATCAGGTGCCACAACTGCAGCAGCCACTGCCTCTTCTTTCTCTGCCTCAACAACCGAGACAAGAGTAAATTCTGACGAATCCAGAACCTTCAACTTATCAGAGAATTTTATATCCCCGATATGCACGCTTCCGCCCAATGGAACCTGTGAAATATCAACTTCGACTGCCTCTGGGATATCACCAAGAAGGGCTCTGACCTTGATTGAACGTCTCAGCACGTTGAGAATTCCACCACTGTCCTTAACGCCTGTGGGCGTACCCTTTAATTGGATGGGCAACGATACAGTGATTGGTCGAGTCATACTAACTTCGTACAAATCGGCGTGAAGAAGTTTCCACGAAAGAGGATCACGCTCAACGCTCTTGATCACTGCCTTCTTGCCCTTCAGCTCAGAATCTTCGCTCTCTAGCGTAATAATCTTTGTAGCACTGAAATCATTATTGAGGAGCTTTCGAATTTCCTTCTCAGAAAAAGCAAAGAACAGATTCTTTGTTCCAGGGCCATAAAAATTGGCGGGCACCAACCCAGACGATCTCAACGCTTTCAAATGCTGACGTCGGGTGGGATCTCTTTTAACAACTTTAAGTTCAACTGTTTGCATACATTTCTCCTCAGCACACAATCTAGAGTGCGCTTTTAAGCAATTAACCGATAATCCGGGCAGATTTCAAATACAAAGATCGTCCAAATGAGGCATTTAGTCGTTCTAGACAAAAAGAGAGCTCACGGAATCCCCTTTGTGGATTCGACATATCGCCTCCGAAAGAAGCTCGGCAACTGTCAAGACCTGCAATTTCGGACATGTTTTCTGTTTTTCTTCAGATTGAATCGTATCAGTCAGCAAGAGGCGCTCAATCGGGCTTTGATTTATTCGATCCAAGGCTGGTCCAGATAATACGCCATGGGTGGCACAAGCCCATACTTTGGTCGCCCCTTCATTCAGGAGCGTCGCGGCCACTTGAACCAATGTCCCTGCGGTATCCACTAGGTCATCCAAAAGAATAGCTTCCTTGCCCTTTACGTCTCCAATGATGTTCACCTCAGCTATCTTGCCTGGTCCATCCCGTCTCTTGTCGGCAATCGCAATTGGAGAGCCCAACCGCTTCGCATATGCTCGAGTCCGTTCGACTCCACCTGCGTCTGGAGACACCAACACGACTTTCTCGGGGTCCTTAATAATTTTCTGCATTTCCTTGATAAGAACGGGCGCAGCAAAGAGATGATCCACAGGAATATCAAAAAATCCCTGAATCTGGGGCGCATGAAGATCGAGAGTAAAAACACGATCAACACCAACAGCTTGAAGCAGATCGGCGACCAATCGGGCTGAAATCGGAGTTCGCGGGGTATCCTTTCGATCTTGCCGCGCATATCCGTAGTAAGGAAGAACAGCGGTCATCCGACTGGGCGACGCACGCTTAAAAGCGTCTAACATCACCAAGAGTTCCATCAACGTTTCGTTTGCCGGCGAAGAAGTTGACTGAATAATGAAGACATCGGATCCACGAACGTTCTCATTGATTTTCACAAAGGATTCCCCATCCGAGAATTTCTTCACCGTCACATCGCCAAGAGCTAGGTTTAAAGATTTAGCAACTTTCGTTGCTAAACCCAAATTCGCATTTCCAGAGAAAATCTTAAGGTCGCCCCACATAGTGCCCCATTCATCGCATGAGCTCACTTTAAAATCAAATTCCATTGACGCGAGATATCCTCACTTCTGTACAATCCTAGGTGGGGGAACAATCATGAAAAATCTAGTTTTTGGGGCGGCAAGTGCGCTCGCGATCATATTCACAAATTTTCAGGTTCGTGCGGAAGACACGCATTGCCGAGAATGGGAACCTGTCTATACACGAATTCGCCACTCGAAGGCTGTCGATGCCTACGAGAAATTGGTTCTGAAAACGAATGTCTACGACGTCACAATATCAACCGTTACTGAAAATAGAACGTATCCAGAATATAACTGCGACACCGAAGAAGGCGATGGATCCGGCAATTGGCACGGTTTCTGGAGCGCACCTCAAGACGAGAAAGCCGATCGCCTGAGCGCAGCTGTCGCCGGAATGAATATTTGGTCTGCCAAGGTGATCGTCGACAGTGATATCTATTTCAAGAGCAAACCAGGGTCGTGGAACGCCTTTAAGAATCAAATTCGTGAGATCAGCGAAGATGCCGATCTGGGTCTCGAAGATCTCTACAATCGAGTCATCATCGACAATGGACGAATCAATGCAGAGAATTTGGGCTACTCAACCAGCGAATCTTGCCATTGGGAGGACGTCACAAAGCCCGTCACCGTGATCAAAAAAACTCGAAAGCTTCGAAAAACTGTCTCAAAGAAAATCGCTCTGAAATTTGATGGTGGCCTCTTGTTGAGCAACGAGATTGAAGAATTCAACGTCGGCTTCGACGGTCTGGACCTTCTCGTGAGTTCCGTGACCGCCATGAACAAATATGAGCTCGTCACAAATGAAGATGAGACTGAATATCTATTGAAAGCGACATCCAGAATTCGAGTCACTCCAAATGCAGCTTCCATGCGTTCACTTCTGACGAAAGAAAGTGACACTCTGGTTTTCAAAGTTGGAGATACAATGTTTGACGAACTGAGATCACTCTATCGCGACGCCGGTGTTCACCTCAGCTATCAGGTCATCAATACTTCAGGATGGTTTAATAATATTGAAGCAGAAGGAACGATCGATCTGCGAGAAGCAGAAGCCGCAGTGGATCTCAAGACTCATCCGCGGTGGGAGAAGCCATTGTTTGGAAAGCAAAAGACTCTGGTGCCAGGTAGAACTTACAAAGTTCGATTCCGATTTAAGAGATCAAATACAGATACATTCAACGATTATAATTCTCAGGATGTAGAGACATCCGAAATTACTTACTAATGATTTTCTAAACTCTTGGGCCCACATATATTAATTGCGGTGGGCCCGTATTGACCCACCGCTAAACAGCAGCTATTGAGAGCTCAGCAATGTTGTTTAAGCGGTCAATCACTTCTCTTTTATTTATAAGCGTATCATCCGTCGTTGCCAGCGAACCAAACTGCCGAGACACTCTTCGCGAGCTCTATCCGCTGCTTTCAGCAACCCATACGCATTCAGTTTCAATAGGAAGCCGTTATCTTCACGTCGAAGAATCTGGAAATCCAAAGGGAATTCCAATTGTCATTATTCATGGGAAATTTAGCGGTGAACTTCAGCCGATTCATCGACGACTCTTTGATCCTCTTGTTTACCGCATCATTCAGTATGACCAAATGGGTTGCGGACTCAGCTCGCTGAATCCTTGTTTCATCTCGCTCGATGAACAAGTTTCGCATCTTGAGGCCATTAGACGTCACTTAAATATTTCGAGGATGCATATCTTTGCCAGCTCCTTTGGGACATCCATTGCACTCAACTATGCGGTCCAATTTCCCCACCGAGTCACTGGAATGATTTTGAAAAGTATATTTTTGGCTCGCACTAAAGATTGGGAATTTAATTATCGGAAAGAGATCCTTGATCGATTTCCCAACTCGGCCGAGGTTCTGACTCGCGACGTGAAACCCCGCGAGGCTATTTTGGATTCCCTATATTCTCAACTCACAAGCGGCTTGCGGACGACTCAAGAAAGAGCTGCAATTTCAATGTCGACCTGGAGATCAACATTACTTCGCCGAAGAGATCTGAACTCGCCACTTCAAAACTTGATTACAGATGATGAGATCCTAAAATTGCGACTGTATTCCGTGCACGAATTCAGATTTGCACGACGCGAAAAGGTGAACTTGCTTCCCTCTCTTCATCGCCTTCAAGAGATCCCGATTTTTTTAGTGCATGGAACTGACGATCTCATTTCACCAATCTCAGGCGCGCGTGAAACAGATCTTTTTTTGCCTGACGGATGCTTACTGCCCGTATCCGCGGCCGGGCATTCAATTCTTGAGCCATCAATCTATTCAAGAATTATCAACTCGACAGAACTACTCCGGTGCTCCGCCCCATAACGCAATGTGACGTATTCTAGAGATATACTGGAGGGCCAAGGATGAGGGCGATCACACCGGTTTCTGTCATTATTCTCACAACTTTAACTATCTTCGTGAGCGCCTGCGGTTCTCAAAGTGACCCCATCGGCGCAATCGAACCATCGCCCGAGCAAAGAATTACGCCGCTCAACCGAGATCTCGTTCTCGATAGTGGGCAACACAAAATATCTGAGGATGATCCAGCACTAAAATTCACATATGTCGCATCAACATCAGCGCCCCTCGATCCTGAAAGCAAAACCCGCTTTCAAGCTACGAACTTTGCCCCGACCGAATCCTTCGTCGTCGTCACCTATGCAATGGCAGGAAGCGCTACGCGAGGGGCGATTGATCTTATCGACATCAACGATATCAAAGCGCCAAAAATTCTCTCTACGATATTTCTTAAAGACATGGAGTTTGCGGATGTCGCTACGGATGAGAAATATGGATATTTTGTTGGTGCCGGTCTCAATGGCGCCCTTCTTCATATTCGGACACTTCCCAAATCTGGAAAGTCGGAAGATGTCGCATCACTCGAACTTCCAGGATATTACGCAACTGACATTCAGATAGTAGAAAACGCAGCGTGGATTACAGCTGGAAATAACGCCGGATTGATGAAAGTTGATATTCAAGATCCAAAGAAGCCAGTCCTGCTCGAATTCTATTCGCTAGAAAATGCAGTCTCTAGTTTATCCGCAGATCATCGAGTGTTTGTTCTGGCTGGAGAAAGCAAATCGAGTATTTTTGAATTACTCGATTCAAAGTTTTATGAATCGGCCTCAGTGTCGGATCAACCGCCACAAGCTCCGGGACGAATGGCCTTTGAAGATGAAATACTGGCAACAAACGCCGGCGTTAGTGGCCTATCAGTTTTCGACGCCGAAAAGAAAACTCTCAAACTGCTCCATCATCGAGATCTGCCTGGCACTGGCAACTCAATCGCACTTCATTCGAAATTTGCTTTTCTGGCGCAGGGAGAAGCTGGATTGCACGTCATGGACCTCTACTATCCTTCGACACCCTCTTACCTTGGAAAATTCGATTTCTCAGATGATAGTGGAAGCGCAAATCAAGTTCGCGTTTGTCTCTCTGGATCGAATCCCCTCGTATTTGTTGCTGATGGACTTGGTGGATTTCGCATTCTCAACTTCACGTTTGGAATAGAACTGAGCGCCCAAAAATCCTATACGCCCTCAGAAGCGTTGAATGATACGCGGAATTTAGCGGGACCTGTTTCTTATGTCGTCCCGAAAGAAATACCCGTCGTGACCGGCAATGCAGGAAATCAGAAATCCTTCTTATACTTTGACAAGACGGTTTGCTCTTATCAGGGCGGTTCGACGATGTTAGATCCGGTCGGAGAAAAAGAAATTAGTTTAGGAAAAGTTTATAAGTTCGTGAGTTGTTCAAACGGAGTCAAAGCGGGTCAGAAAATATCAGCGAGCACACGAGTTCAGCTTGAGGTCGAGAGTGGGGCTCCGAGTTTTGGATCGACGCAAGTAAAGCTCAGTTTACGCGTCGTCTTGTAAGATCAGGCTCCAACTCTGGTCCGCTTGTGGTTGATCCCGGGAAACGTGACCGAATTTTTTCGTGATTGCGAATGATGATATACACTTCATTCAGCATCTCTTTCCAACTCATTGGGGTTCCAAACTCAGCCAGATATTTTGCTTCATGCTTCAGATATTCTTTTTTTATTCGAACAAAAAGATCATTGAGCAAAACCATGAACTCCAATTGATCTGCTTCAATATACCATGGAAATTTTCTCTTAAGCGCCCCAATGAGAGGCAACCAATCAGGCAATGGTTCGATAGTGCGCCGAACTGGCAAGACAATATCTTTTGCAATGAACGATTTTACGCCAGGGCGAATCGTATTTCCCTTGTCCATTTTTGCAAGAAGCACTGTGATGATCGCATCAGCAATATGCGCTTGATGTGCCATCTCGGGATTTGATTTTTCAAGAACAAAATCAAAGTGCGGATCCAAATCTGAATCACTCGGCGCAAAAACTCGTGATCCATTTTCAATTTTTAATTTATCCAGCAGCCAAGGATGATTCATCTGGATCAATGACGGAAATGTGGGCGAAATAATTTCTCCATTCGATCCATACAGAGCTTGAAGCTGATGACTCTGCGCGCAATAGGCCTCAAAAATATCATCCCCATCCAACAAACGCGCGAAATCAAAGGGGCGCATCGAGAAGTTGTATCTTACTTGTCGCCCAGCTTTGTTCATTCTTCGAATCGTCTCGTAAAGTCTTTTTGCTCCTCGCGCGGCAATTTCTGCATCCTTCATTCGATAGATTGTAAAGCGTGCATGCGGCTCCGAAAAAAAAGTGAACGGACGAATCTTCAGGCCATCTTCAATCAAAGCTTCTAAAGTCCACCACTTTCCATCGTCATCCTGATAAGCAACGAAAAGGTGTGATGCTTGCCCATCAGCATCTCGACCCTGAGGAATTCGTGCAATCAACGAACTAATTTCAGAACTTCCTCGGACAACAAAAACGTCTCCAGATCGCAAGCCTCGCATCAAATCATAGTCTGCTTCAAACTCGCCCGAAGTTTCTTCACCGCGAAAAGATTCAGCGAAAAATGTATTCATTGAAAGCCCAGTCACAAAAGCTTTGACGGGCTGATCAGATATCTTCAGTGGCATGGTCACACGAACTTCTCGGGGAATCATCGCCATGGCTTCCTCACCAATGCTTCGGAGATTCCGATTTGCTGTTCGGAATAAATTAATTTGGTCAGTTGAAAGAACCAGGCCATTTCCGCGGTAAAATTCGATGAGGCGATGAAGCTCAAGACGAGAACTGGCGAGGTCAACCAACAAACCTGGAATCCAATCTCGCGGCTCACCGGGAATATTCTTAACGGCTGTAGGCACAGAAATCGTCCAAAAATTTTTCTTAAATTCCGACAAAAGATCTGCCGTCTCACTGACAGAGGGACGGCTCTCAAGAGTCGTTCTCAGCCGAACGACCTCGTCAACCAGATTGTCCTCCAGTAAATTACAGGGGGTCGTCAAAAATGAAAGAGTGGCAATGAGGCTTAAAATCATGGACCCAAGCTAGGCCAAGTCATCTAAAATACTCAAACTTTTTCTTTTTGCGACAGGGTATTTATCTCGCCGCCCATGCCCAGATGAAGGGGCTTGTAAGTTTACGAAAACGAAGTATAACGCGGTTATGCGACAACTTATTTTCTTAAGCACTCTCGTTGCTCTTATGAGCGTTCAAACAACCTCCGCTGGCCCAATTAAGAAACTTCTTGGAATGCAAGAAAGCCCAGAGGATCAATTGGCTCAAGTTGCAAAGGATTGGACGGGAGCTATTCGAGCACTCAAGATCATTCCGGTGTTTCCACTGCGTGAAGACATCACACCAGGCGATGTATTTCTGGTGAACGTTCGAGCTGAAGACGAGGCCAAGGAATTTAAAAAAGATGGATTTTTGTCACCTGATGTTACTGTTACACGCCTTCCGAATATCGATTACAAAACATTCTACCAAAATAATTTTCTTTCGAATGAGTTCACTCAAATGCCACATAGTCGCGACTCCGTGACGCCAGATGGCTTTCCGGACACAATGCCTAGAGTTCATTTTCCAGTATTTTCATTTAAATCTCTTAGCAATACAAGTCTCGCTTCTGCATTTCCAATTCAGAGCATTCCAATTGCGCTCGAGCACCTACAAGCAACGTCAGTGAGTGGCACGATTAGCATAGATAATGCGAGAAGCTATGGTGCTGATGGTTCAGAGCTTCGTAAAAAACTACTTGCATGGGCCAAAAATAAAGACATTCAAGAAATGCTTCGCGCGAGCTTCATCGAGGCAAAAGGTGATCCAGTATTCTTGAGAATCGTGACCCAAGTATACCTTGCTGGGGGCGTAAACGTTTCTCTCTCGTCTAAGGCAACGATGGGTGCGAGCGGCCAAGCGGGGAATCCCCCCTCGACTGGCCAGGCATCAACAGTTGGAACAGCCAAAGAAAATCAGGCGAACGTTTTGCAAGAGTTGAATACTCAGGCCTCTTCTTCACTAGCTATGACGCAAACTGGAGGAAAAATTACATTCACCAGCGCAACAACTTCATCCGTTAAAATGTCAGAGCAGTTTCAACGCCGTCTAGTAATCGGCTATCTTGGTCAGGATGTAAGAATCACAGAAAATGGTCAGCTTGGAGCTCAGAAATCGTCAAGCCGAAGACTTCTTGGCGAAGCAGACAAAAAATCGTCTAGGTCGGACAACGCTTCCGCTGGAAGCCCTAAAAGTCGTCGATAGGTAGTCGTCGATAAGTGACGGGAGAACCCCCTCACGGGTTCTCTGTTTCTGCTCGTTTGCCTTGTGTCGAGCTCGGCGATAGGGAATAGCGAAATTCACCAGGCGAAAGCCGGGCTGAGGACTCAGCGATATCAAGAATATTCGTCGCGAAATTCAAAGGAGAACATGCCTTTTTCGTCGACTGCAACAAATTATCCGCCAGCTTTTCTCGTCTGTTAAAGTAAAGCTTCTCTAAATTTCGCCCGTTTCCCTGACGTGAATCGGAAATCTCAAGATTATAGTACCCACGAAGACAGCTCTGAGAGTTCACCTGATTAGTGCCATTAAAAGACTGATCGAGAATACAAAAAATTGTGTCTGCAGCTGGATCCTGAGCAGATTCTGCAATCATCAACCCCATCAAGCGTTGATGTCGGTATGATGCAGGCGATCCCGGAGTCGAACGAGCCACAGTATCTGCTGAGATAGATATTGGCTGAAAACGAATATTCACATGAGCCTCTTTCAGTCGGCGAAACCAGTCTCCATACACTTTTTCTACCAATTCTGTATGGCAGGCAATCATCGTAAATTGCTTCAAGTTTTTTGAAATCGGAATATTTTCAAAAAATCTGCTGAGCACCGGAAGCGACGGCGAAGATGTGGAATCGGCGAGGACATATGTGGAATTGGGCATGGCTTTCGCATGACCGATCACGATTACATCCTCGTACTGCGAATTTTGGAGGCAATCGCGAAGTGATCGAAGGGAATCTGACTTGAAGTCAAACATCGTGGATGGACTTTTGTATCCCAAAGCTTCGAGTTGATTGATTGCGTCTTGGCGAATTTCATCGTTCACAGAAATATTTGCGCCCTCTCGCTTCAGTGAGCCAAATAAAGATACTACGCAAACTTTCGAAGAAGGTTCTGTCCTCTCAGCCTCATCGGCCGCGACAACTCCGAACGTCAAAACTAAGGGCAGTATCCATATCATTGAAGGCCTTATATTTCCTTAGGCATCCAAAAATCTACCAAGAATGATTTTGTTTCCGGGGATATCCGTTGCTTTGACAACGAAGCTTCCAGATCAGTTCGCATTTGTTCTGCTGATTTAGCGGAGCCATTTCGATTTTTTGGATTTACTCGAATTTTGATTTTATGCTCCGAAAGATCGATATTGATCTTATTTGCAGTATCCTGCGAGATCTCGCCAGACTGAACTTTTCGGCGAAGGACTGTCGCAATTGAATATTGTTCAACACCGCCAGATTTTTCATCCGCCAAAATACCTGCCGCTACAAATCCCAAACCAAGCAAGACATGCTTTCGGCGCTCCTTCTTAAGAAATGCTTCATCGCAAGTTGTCTGTTTGCCATCAACAGAATTAAGCAATTCGCCAGCTTTTCGATCCATATAATACTGCAGGGGACGTGTGCCGTAATAAATCGACTGGCCGATTCCAACGCCGATAAGTCCTGCCCCAGCGATAAATATGGCGGGCTCCTTAATGAGCGCCCCAACGATGAGGGCCTGTGCAGGACGGACGCAGAATACGGTCGAAGATAGAATGATCGCCGCCAGTAGCTTTGATTTCCAGCCAAAAATATTCCGCTTCATTGTGCTCTTTGTATGTATGGTCACTGCGAAACCCTCCAGCATTAATTCGTTTCCACAACTTTTAGTTGCAAAACTCATGCCGACGAATCATCGAATAAACCGAAGCAGAACGCCGTTTATAGCCTTTTTCCGAGAATTACTGGGGAACCCATGCCCCTTCGCCGGTAGGTACCAGGTACCCCTGGTACCTCGAAGGTTTCGGGTGATACAGAAGGTACCAGGGGTACCTGGTACCTCAGATTAAAGATTTCGGCGCTTGAGGGAGGAGAGGATCGCGGGAATCGACGTAAGCTTCATGACCTCGTCGTTATCAAACTGAATCGAAAACTCCTCTTCCAGTGCCATCATCAAATTCATGTGATTCAACGAATCCCACTCCTTGATCGTGTCCATCGAAGAATTTTCGTTGATCCGACTCATCGAAACTCCAAATATTTCACTCACTGTCTTGAATACAACAGACTCCATCATCTATATCTCCTTCAAACTATCTAACTGCGTAGATTCATCCCGACATTGATCCGACCCAAGATCACGTACTGGCAGTTGCGAAACTTCTAATTTTGGAAACGCCCCACGAAAATCGATTCGATATTGATGTTCCTTACATTGGTAAACAATCTGCGATTTCAAATCAAAATCTGACTGCACGACAGAATGCTTTTCAAGATTCTCCTTCGTCACATTTTCGAGAACAAATCCAGCTAGGCTGAACCCATCGATAGAATTTTCTTTCAGTTGTTGATACCCTTGCTGCTCAACAAACTTCACATCCATTCCGGCGCGCCGAAGATCACGAACAAAACGAATCGTATCACCGGCAGGATGATCCCCATCATCAACAGGCTGAAAAAACACATGCTGAGCACCACCACCACGTGTCTGCTCGCGCCACTGATTCAGCAGATTAACATCATCCAAAGTTCTGATTTGAGCCCGATCCGGCGAGAAGAAAAATGGATGGCGTGGATCCATCGACCAATACGAATCCATTCCAAACGCAAACAGCACATCAGATTGAGGGTGATGAAAGACATGATGATAATCACATTTTCGAATGAAATCGAGACGAGGCTTAGTAGGTCCAAACCCACTCACAGAAAGCGCAAAAGTATTTGGAGCGAAACGCACACATTGAGTAGAAAGATATCCCCCACGACTCGTTCCAATGGTCGTCAGAGATGCCCAATTGATCATCGGATATTCAGACTTCAAGACTTGAATAGCCCAGAGACAATCAATCGCTTGAATGACACCACTATCGTAGTGATCATCAGGCTGTCGAATATATGTCGCTAAGATCGGCGGCTCCTGGCCGGGACGCTTCTGTGATGATAATCGACCAAGGTGATTAATGACTTCTGGAACAGATTGAAATTTCAAATCGCCAAATTTTGGATACCCCAACTTTTCAAGAAGGCCGTCTGTTTTCGCATGCGTGGCCTGATCCCATTTCCAATTTTCAAACCATGATGAATTTCTATTAATTGTCTTTGTTCCAAGATACTCGACCGTAAAAATCAGTGCATTCATTCGACTCGCTAAAAACGTAAACAACGAGCGAATAAATCCATCTGGGCCATAGACATTGATCGGAAGAATCATCAAAGGAATCGTCTCTGAATTTACTCCGCCCTTCGGTTCTATCGTGTAGAACTGCAAAACCTTCCGCTCAAATGCTGGAATTTCCGGCGGATGTGGCTGCTCAATTTCATAAAGCGCCATGCGCCCATCCAACGGGTGTTTGCGAATTGATCGAGGCTCAGATCCCATCATCCATTATAGGAATAAAGTCGCGCCTTTTTCAATCTTGCGACTTCTTTCAATCACAACTCACAGCTCTGAAAAATTTGCATTATTTGGCTGCACCGTAGCATCGAGTCGCTTCTGATAGAATATATTCATGGAAGAAAATCTCGCCACTTCACATGAAAGTGATTGGACCGTTGATCCTCGGTTCTCAAAGTATGGCGCATTGCGAAGAATGGAAAATTCCATCTCTGTGCAGGCCCCCTTCCTCAGAAAAGTTTTTCAGAGTCGAATCCAAGATTTTGGACTTCCCTGGGTCGAGCGATTTGACGCAGAATTGAACACTTTCTTTTCAACAGATTCTGAACGTGTTCGTCTTGCCGCTAAGGGATATGCAGACTTTGCGCTTGATGCGATCAGACTTCAAAAAAAGTTTAACAAAACACGAGAGTATATTCACAAGACCTATGCCGACCTGATGGATGCGGTCTATCTCAATCATGAATATATGTTTAATCTCTATTTGCCAGGAATTTTACTTTCTCAGTATCTCTGGCCCCATCATTACCGACAACTCGATTTTTTCTGGAATCGTTTCGTTCCGCTCGCACGGCAATACAATGTAAATCTTTTTTATGATATTGGAGTTGGTACCGGATTCTACTCTAAAGAAGCTCTTCGCGCTCTTCCAAATGCTCGGGGCTGTGCCATCGACATTAGCCCTCATTCTCTGAGCCATGCTCAAAAGCTAATCGGCGCCTGGGGACTTAACTCACGATACGAAATCAAATTGAAGAATATCATTGAAGAACCAATTGATCGCCAGGCCGATGCGCTGATCAACGTCGAAGTATTAGAACATCTAGAGGATCCTGAACAATTTCTGCGCGCCCTATATTTATCGCTAAAAAGCGGAGGAATTGCATTCGTCACAGCAGCAGTGAATGCTCCTAATTTTGATCATATCTATCTGTATCGCTCGCTGAACGATGTGGCAGAACAGATCTCGGCAGCTGGATTCAGAATCATCGACTCAGCTGAATATATTGCTTACACGCCCGCACCTCAGGAAATTGCCCCGAGTAGCGCGGTTTTCATTCTTCGAAAGGTAGAAATGTGAATTTAACGTCTGAAGCCATTTCGAATGTTGGACAGATACAAGATGGAGCCTCGTTTTCTGATACCCATACTTTCACAGACGAATCTGTTGAAGCTTTTGGCGCACTCATCGGAGATGCAGCACCCATTCATTGGAACGATGAATTTGCCATTCGAAAATCATTCAAAGGACGAATCGTCTATGGCTTTTTGATTGCCTCTCCTTTTTCACGCATATTGGGCATGACACTGCCTGGACCACATACGGTCATTCACTCGGTCTCTTATAAAATTCACCGGCCCGTGTATATCGGCCAAAAAATTATTTACACGGTCAAAGTAAGTAAAAAAGTACCCTCAGTGGCAGTGGTTGTTTTGGAACTTTCTGCAACGAACGAGCTCGGCGATATCGTGCTGAGCGGCTCAGCACAGTGCGGCTTTCCGAGAGAGTCTACCGATGAAGTACAGTGAGATCGTTCAGAAAAATAGAGAACTGGGCCTCCAACTAAAAAATCCGACATATCCCATTTCGATTCTTGGGAACATTACGACTCAGTCTCTCAAGGCTCCACTGGAATTTGCCCTGCGTAGTCGAGGCATCAATGCTGTAGTTGAATCAGGAGATTTCGACAATATCGTTCAGAACAGTCTGGAACAGTCCGAAGCTCGTGCTGTAATTCTTTTTTGGGAGCTGATCAATTTTGAGCATCATTTTCCAGATCTCATTCGAAACTTCGATGCCTCTCAGCTGGAACAATTTATTCAAACGTCGAAGTTAAAAATCGACTTTGTCCTAGCGAATCTTGCGCATGTTCCCATTGTTTTATTCACTTCATTTTCAGCTCAATCGATGCGAATCGATCCAAACTATCCACGCATTCAGCAAATCGCAGACAGGCTCAACGAGCACGTTGCGAGCCGTGCGCTAAAAAATCTGATTTTCATCGACAGCAACGAGATTCTTGGCAATGTGACACTTGAAAAGAGTTTCAACCTAAGAGACTACGAGGTTTTTTCTTCACTCTACACTTTCGATTTTTATCGAGAATATGTATCCGTCGTTGCACCAATTCTTCTAGGGATGAATGGTCATATAAAGAAGGTACTCGTTGTTGATTGTGACGGCACTCTCTGGAATGGCATCATTGGCGAAGATGGCATTAACAATATTGAAGTCGGCCTTAGTTCAGAGACAGGAAGAATTTTTTATGATGTTCAACAGAGCATCCTCAAACTCAAGAAAAAGGGAATTCTCATCGGAATCTGCAGCAAAAATAATCCCGCGGATGTTAAAGAAGTTTTTGAGAAGCATCCTGGAATGATACTTCGCTCGAATGACATCGACATAAAGAAAGTAAACTGGAATGACAAAGCGTCGAACCTAAGAGCAATGGCTCTCGAATTGAATCTGGGACTCGATTCGTTCGTCTTTCTCGACGATTCTTCTTATGAAGTCGATTTTATAAAAAAGAATATACCAGAAGTTCTGGCCCTAAAAGTGCCCCAGGCATTGAGCGAGTATCCGCGCATCATGAAGCAGATCGAATATCTGTTTTGGTCCCCGAAGGTAACTGATGAAGACAAATCTCGCTCGTCGATGATGCAGGCTGAGCAGTTAAGATCGACAGAAAAGAAAAAATTTCATTCGGTTGCCGATTATTTGAAGGATCTCGATCTTAAGCTTAAAATTGAAATCAATCCGACTCAGTGGATTTCAAGACTGTCGCAGCTCACAATGAAGACCAACCAATTCAATACAACAACACTCAGAATAACTGAGGCAGAGCTCGAAGAAATTTATTCAAGAAGCGACTGTCGGGTCTATGCTTTTGATGCACGAGACAAATATGGCGACTATGGAATCACAGGCCTTTCGATCGCAGAGCTGCAAAATAATGAAGCCACTCTAAAAGTATTTCTTATGAGCTGCCGAACTATTGGCCGCGACTTTGAACGTGCGTTTTTTAATTTTATTGCTTCTGATCTCAGATCTTTAGGGATTGAAACTCTACATTGCCCCTATCACCGCACTCAAAAAAACAACTTAGTTGAAAATCTATACGACAAACTCGGATGCAAATTATCTTCCGCAAACGACTCGACTCGAAATTATGTCTTGGACCTTGCAACGCATTCCCCAAAACCACTTGAGCATGTCTCCATTTTGGGCGCCCCCGAGATGGGGCTATAAATCCCTTTAATGAAAGCTACGATATTCTTCTGAACAGAACACTCGCGAGCGCCTTCGTGCTCAAAAGGCATTCAAATTTATAACCAGATACCTCAAGAAATTCCTCAAAGGCTTTTAGTTCATGGTTTCGGTCATAGAACTCATCGAAATATAGCAGAGTTCCCGGCTTGATATGCGGCATGAGCGACGACAAAACCTGAGAGCTGGATGAATACAAATCGCAATCGATGTTAATGAAAAGAAGATCGTGTTCGGGCAACGTGTAAGATTTCAATGTTTCGTGAAACCAGCCCTTAAAAAAAGACACTCGCCTGTCGGAAATCTGAGGAATCTGCCCACCCGTCGAAAAGTGCCCCCGTTTGTTATAGCTGTTCCAACGCTCTGGCAGACCCACAAAACTATCGAATCCGTGCAATATGGCGCTCGAGCTTTTCAATATCTTTGCAAAGGCCTTTATGGTTGCACCCTGGTGAACACCAAACTCGAGATAGAGTAATTTGGACTCGCCATGCCGTTCTGCCACCCACTGAAATATCTCATCACGACGTGAAACTCTCGCAAACTTTGTGAACCCGTGGGCTCTCATCCAACGACCCGCCTCTAAGTAATGCAGAGTCGAATCCATACACTGAATGAGAATACGAGGAAAAAAAATTCCAACTCTCGTCAGAGCATCTTTAAAATTTTGAGCCCATTCCGTTGTCGCCCATTTGGGAGTTTTTTCACTGTCCAATCAAAATCTCCTGTCTGACTTAAGGTGCATTTCAACCTAAAAAACTGCTTTCGATGGCTCTAAATCTGCAAACTTTTCGACAGGGCCGCGTCCACTGCCATGACGATCTTAGTCCTCATCCAGCGTCGGTTGACATCGTTTCCATATAGCCTTACTATAAAGTAAGGAATAATATAATTGGTAAGGAACTTTATGTCGACATCAAAGATTACGAGTAAGGGTCAAATTACGCTTCCTAAAGCAGTTCGAGATTTTTTGAAGCTTGGCGTCGGAGATACAGTGGATTTTGTGATTAAGGAAAATCATGAGGTTTTATTACGTCCAAAGACAATTGATCTTCGAAGTCTCAAAGGGAGTCTTTCTTATTCTGGAAAACCTATTTCGATCGAGACAATGAACGAAGTAATACGGAAACGAATTCACTCCAGGTTAAACCGATGATCGGTATCGATACGAATGTCTTGATCCGCTATCTCGTGGGAGATGATCGAAAACAATCTGAGAGGGCTTCTGCACTCCTTGAGTCGCATTCGAAAGTTTATATTAATCAAATTGTTCTGTGTGAAATGGTATGGGTTCTGATTGGGGCCTATAAGTTTTCGAAGAATGCTGTGATCGACACACTTGAGAAAATCCTTATGACCGAAGCATTTGAAATCGAAACTCAACAGGAAATTTGGGACGCTCTTTCAGACTATAAAACCTCCCCCGCAGACTTCGCTGACTGTCTTATCGGCCGAAAAAATAAAGCAAATGGATGCTCGTCTACGTTTTCCTTCGACAAGGATCTAAAGACAAATCGATACTTTACGCTTATGAAAAGCCATTAATCAGGGCTCATCTCAGTTGATGGTAGGTATATACATGCCCCGGGTCGAGACTCTGCCTTGTCGTAGTTAAATGACTTACAAGTTATTGCCCGGGGCGAGACTCGAACTCGCATGGATTGCTCCGCCAGCCCCTCAAACTGGTGTGTCTACCAATTCCACCACCCGGGCAACTCAAGATTTGACCTCATACAACGATAAATTTAGCGAGACATCAACCATCGAATTTGAGATTTACGCAATCATCGAGACAACAAAAAGGGGAACTCGCTTGAGTTCCCCTTAACAAATTAACGATTTAACAGACTCTTAGAACGTCAAAGTTCCAGTGAGGCTCAAAGAGCTCAGAGTCTTGCTTGCTGTTGCCACATCTGTTGCTTTGAAAACATCGTAGCCCGCTTCAATGGTGAGGTTCTTCTCAGCCTTGTAAGAAAGACCGAAGTTACCTTCAAATCCAATGTTTCGACCGTTCTTTGCACGAGTAAGACCAGGCAATGCTGCATTGTCTTTCGCTGCTAAGAAGTAGAAACCATCGATATAAGCACCCCATTTTTCATGAAGCTTCCAGTCTGTGTTCAGAGCAAAAGCAATCAAGTTTTGGCGTGTAATGATATCAGTGCGTCCCAACGATCGGCCATCAGATGCCGCTGGAGCTCTCGCTTCAGTATTCGCATAGGTGAATGCCAAAGCCGCATGATGATCATTCATCACATTCGCTCCAACCGTCAAATCACCGGTAAATCCTTTAACGGTTTTATCGCTTCCGCCGGTTTTTCCAAAGTTGGTCTTGATTTCTGCATTGTAATCAAGAACTGCCACTTGTCCGTCAGCTCTTAAACCCAATACAGCATAACGATCGCCAGCTCCAGCTGAAGCGCGATTGTCATACCATACAGCGTAAAGATCCACGTTCTTTACTGCGCCCATATCAGGGTTCAGCATCGCGTAGACACCATACAGATCGGTATCAGCAGGATCCTTCAGCGCGGTAACCGAGCTCAAGGCTGTTTCAGAAACTTTCGCATAGATAAAATCTACTTTACCTAAATCGAAGCTTGCTTGTGCGCGAACTGCGTCAAAGAAAGTAGGAACCGACGCCGCTCCACTTGCCAATACAGTGCCTTGGTCGCCATCATTTGAGCTGATAACAAGACCATTTCCGTAGTTAAGAGTTTGGCGACCCATATAGAACTTGATCAAATCGGTCGCTTGCCATGACATCCACGCTTCTCGAGCAGACAGCGCAGCTGCGGCTGGATTGGAAATCGTACCAGCAGCACCAAAGGAATGTGCCAATTCAGGCGTTAATCGAACCATAAGAGACTTTGATGGCGTAACGTCTAAATTGAGACGAACACGATTCAACCAACGTTCGGTTGCATCAGCATCTTGACCACCTTGGTTATCGACATAGCCAAGGCTTGTTCTAGCGTGCCCAGACACAGAAAGCATATCTGCCGCTGGTACAGCAGCCGATATTGCTGATATTCCAATTAATGGAATGAAAAAACGTAAACCTAACTTCATAGTAAAAACTACCTCCAATCACAATGAAACATTAAAACCGCCTGCCAGGTCGAGCAAAAAAACCGAGAAAAATCATACGACTATCCTCGGTTGGATTGAACGATCCCAAAGAAGACGCTTTTATGTGCTTCATCCGTTTAATAAAGAGTTCCCCCACACCATTGTGCTCAAAGACTCGGAAATTAAGAAATTCAACTGTAAGTTGCACGGAATTGTACGAGTTAACGCAAGACGACAGAAGGGCCATACCTGGGAAGGGCAGATCGTATCAGCGTTTGAATCACTTGATGATGTCAAACTGGAACTCGCCATCGTTGCAGAAAACCACGGACTACCCACTGAGTTTCCTGAAAGCATCCTTCATCAAAGCGAAGAATTACAAAATCGAGCTCCTGGAAAGAGAAAGGATCTAACGCAATGCGTCACAGTCACAATTGATGGAGAAACTGCAAAAGATTTTGATGATGCGATCTCGGTTGAGCGCATTGACCGCAATACTTACAATCTCAAAGTTTCGATTGCTGACGTCTCTCACTATGTCAGGCCGGGTGATCCTATAGACAAAGAAGCCTACCTGCGCGGCACATCGGTTTATTTTCCAGGATTCTGTGTTCCCATGCTTCCTGAAATTCTCTCAAATCATCTGTGTAGTCTCGTACCTTATAAGGAGAGATGCACGTTGACCTGCGAGATGGTGATCAACAAGCGAGGAGAAATTCAGAAATCGACGATTTATCCTTCACTGATCAAAAGCCAGGCTCGACTGACTTATACTCAGGTGGGGGCCTTTCTTGAAAAAGGAACACGCGGGCTCTTTACTCGTGAAATCGAAGAAATGCTTGAGGTGGCCGCTGAACTTTCGTTGGCACTACGTGAAAAGCGCAAACGCCTTGGCGCGCTCGACCTCGATTTGTCGGAAACAGAAATGGAAGTCGACGATACCGGAGATGTGATTCGCCTCGGGTCTTCAATTCGAAATGAGGCCCACCGCCTCATCGAAGACTTCATGGTCACCGCAAACGAAGGAGTCTCAGCGGAGATTGAAAAAAGAAACTACTCATCTATCTTTCGAATTCATGAAACTCCAGATCCCGAAAAAATGCGGCTGCTCGAATCGATTCTGAAGACATGGGGATTCAGGATGGATCTTTCAACGAATACATCTCATCAACTACAGAAATTTCTCGTTGATGTGCGAGGTCATAGCCAAGAAAAGTCGCTCATCGTTTCGGTTCTTCGGTCGATGAAGAAGGCTATTTATTCGCCTTCAAATGTCGGGCACTTCGGCTTAGGTTCAGAATCATACTGTCACTTCACGAGCCCTATTCGCCGCTATCCAGACCTCATGATCCACCGCATACTTCGGAATTCAGATTTCCTCGCAAAAGGCAAAGAGCCATTTTCAAGAGAAACTCTCGCTGAGATCTCTGAACAATGTTCGATCACTGAACGCCGAGCATTTCTTGCCGAACGAGATATGGAGGATCTCAAAAAATGTCGTTTTATGACGAAGCATGTGGGCAAGACATATGACGGATTTGTCACGACCGTAAAGAGTTTCGGGATGTTTGTTGAAATTGAGCCATTTGGAATCGAGGGGCTCATTCCGCTCCGTCATTTACCCATTGGAGACTGGAATTTAGATCAAACAGAGACCCAACTAACGTCTCGTCGTTCAAAAATTTCATTTCGGCTGGGCGATCGAATTAAAATTCGCGTTTATCGCGTAGATCGGCTGAAACGTCAGATCGATTTCGTGTATATTAACCATATCCGTGAACCTTAAGAGCAAATTATCTGACTTGGCACGCTTTCAGACGATTCTGAAAGTTTTTGGAAAATATGGATTCGCCCATTTCATCAAAGATCTGGGCTTTCCTTTCAAAGCCACACAAGTGGGAGCCCCGCCAACTCTCAGTGCGCCCGAACGGCTGCGACTCGCCTGTGAAGAACTCGGGCCGACATTTATAAAGTTGGGGCAGCTCTTGAGCACGCGCCCTGATTTGTTTCCAGAAGCCTATATTCAGGAATTTTCTAAACTCACAGATCGCATACCCGCATTCTCATTTGATTCCGTGAAGGCAATCGTTGAAAAGGAATTTGAAGTTGAGATTGATCAATTTTTTTCATCGATCGAAGAAGATCCCCTTGCGGCCGCAAGCATTGCCCAAGTTCACAGAGCAGTGCTTCGTGAAAGCGGCCAGCACGTTGTTATCAAAGTGCAGCGGCCGGGCATTCGCGAAACCATTCAAAGCGATATCCAAATTCTCTATGTGCTTGCCAAGGCTCTCGAAAAGATTCACGCCGATTTCCGGCTCTTGAATCTCACAGCAGTCGTTCAAGAATTTCAGCGATCAATATATGAAGAATTGGACTTCACACTTGAAGCTCGAAATCTTGATCGCTTCAATGAAAACTTTCCTTCTCCGGAAGGAGTCTGCCTTCCCGTTGTAATTTGGTCTGCAACTAGCCAGCGAGTCATGACGATGACAGAAATTGAGGGGCAGTCACTGGCACATCTTTCAGAATTTCCAGAGAATATTGATCGAGCCTTTCTCACAGATTCATTGGTAACCTTCTTTTTTGAAAGCATGTTGTTTCATGGATTTTTTCATGCGGACGCGCATCCAGGAAATGTCTTATTGATCAATGATGGCAGAGGAAAACTAGGCCTACTCGACTTTGGAATGGTGGGAACGCTCAGCCCACGTTTGCGAGAAAAAATCTCGGCACTTTTTGTGGCCATCGTCTCGCAAGACTATGAAACGCTTGCTGTGATTTACAGCGAAATCGGAGAATTTCAAAAAGACTTTTCGATTAAAGACTTTCAGGCAGATATTGAACATCTTTTATCGCCTCACTTAAGAAAACCAATTCACGAAGTCGATATCGGAAGACTGCTCTTAGATTCCACTCGAGTCGCGCGCAAATATCAGGTGCGACTGCCTCGCGATCTAATCATGTTCTATCGAGCACTCATCACTCTCGACCATCTTGGTCGAAAGCTTGATCCAAATTTCGAATTTCTCACATACGGCCAACGGTTCACAGCAAGAATGGCGAAACGACGGTTATCAAAAGATGAGTTATTAAAAGATTTCTGGAAAACCTTGGAAGGTTTGCGTTCGTTAGGCACAGAATTTCCACTTCAACTGAAAAGCTTAGTTCGAAATTTGGAAAAAATCGCGGCTCAGTCAGGTGCGTCAAATTTGAGCCTGTCTCAAAATGACTATTCAACAATGAATCGTCGCTACTTGATGACCATGGTTCTTATTGTATTTCTTTTAGCCTCGTCTTTTTTGACATTTGCCATGCCCTCTTCTTCTTTTCTTGCAGTGCCATGGACTCTAACGGGCATTTGCTTTTCGATCTGGCTTTGGATTTTACTTTGAGCCACTCGAACTGTGAACTCTTCGATTTGTCCAATAAATGAGAGCTGCTACAAAAATCATCGCAATAGAAATGAATGTCGAGGTCGAGAGCCACTCATTTGGATAAAGGCCATTGAATTCCACAAAGCCTCTCTCGGTATCCCCACGGAAAACTTCAACACTTCCTCGCAGAATTCCATAAAGAAGAAGATAAACAGAAAAGAGCTGCCCACGAGACCTCGGATAGCGCTCAATCCAAACTAAAATTCCAACAATGATTAAGTTACCTAAAAATTCATAGAGCTGGGTCGGGTGAATTTTTACATTGAGCGGCGCCAAACTTCGTGGATGAGTAAAAGTGATCGCCCACGGCAACTCACAGAGTTTTCCGTAGCAACATCCGGCAAACAGACAACCAATTCTGCCAATCGCATGCCCTAGCGCCAAACAAGGTGCGACGACGTCAATAATATCGAAAAATGGAGCTCGCTTCACTTTGCAAAAAATCCAGCCCGACAATACGACAGCGATGAAGCCACCGTAGTAAACCATTCCACCCTTCCAAATTTCAAAAAAATGGATTGAGAAGAAATCTCTGCCGCCCTCTTCAATTAAAATATATCCGGCGCGCCCGCCTAGAACTCCCGCGAGCATAATCACCCAAACAATGTTCTCAATAATATCTTCACGAATTTTATAACGCGTTGCGCGATGGATCATCCACTGAAAGGACACCAAGAATGCAATGCCCATCATGAGACCATACGAATAAAGCTCAAAAGGACCGATCTTCAAAAGAACTGGATACATTTCTGAATCAATTTAACGTAATTTATAGGAAGGGTGAATGCTTTAGTTTACGTCTCTGGTCTTATTTTGTATTTCTTTCTCTCCGTTGGAACCGCGAGAGCTCAAGAAATTGATAAAATCTCGGTTCAGATTAATTCGAAGACTCTCAATCTCTTTCTTCCCCTTGAATTGATCTCTCTTCCTTGCTTCATGCCAGTGGAGATTAAGACAAGCTATAACTCGTATTCTAGCGAAAGCAGCATTTTTGGAACGAAATGGACATTTAACTATAACCTTCGAGTGAAAGTGGATGGACGAAAACTGATTGTTGTTGAAGGGGATGGCTTTGAAAATATTTATCAAAAAGAACGAAATTTAGAAGAAGCCACCAAGGCGATCGTCGATCAAATCATTATTGCTCAGAAGAAAATTGATATTAAATCTGGCGGCCTTAAATCTGCCTCAACTTATAACGAACTGAAAGATAAACTGACGAAAGAAACTGCATTTCGTGATGAACAAGAAAAAAAACTGATTGGTCCTGGAGCCCCAGCCAGCCCAGGGATCTACTATAGTTTTTCGAGAGGGCCTTCGACTCTCGAAATGAAACCAGACAATACCTTCAAAAGAAGTTTTCAAAACGGAGCTTTCGAACTTTTTGACAAAGACGGAAAGATTTCAAAATCTTCGGATAGACATGGCAACCAGATCGACTTTGCCTATCTTGGCAAAAACTTAGTCAAAATAAATGATGCCTGCGGACGATCTATGAATTTCTCGTACAAACAGGATAAAGCCTCTGAGGGGCTTGTCGAATCGATCAAAGACAGCCTCAACCGAAGTCTAACATTCGAGTATTATCCAGGACGATTTCTGAAGTCGTTTAAGAATGCTAAAGGCGATCTCATTGAGTTTACCTACGACAAAATAGGAAATATGAAATCGTATTCGTCGACAACACCGGCAAAGAAAAAACAGATTTTAGCTTTCGAATACAATGACCTCTACGAAGTGATCAAAGAATCGGGATTGAATGGCGAAGAAACAAGATATAAACGCACATTCGTTGCGAACAATAGATCTCATTCAGTTTCAGAAGTTTCTCGATTCAAAGAGGGAAAACTAATCGCACGTGAAGTGCAGGAATATAAGTCAAAAGAGTTTGAAACAACCACACGCTACGATAGTAAGGGTGACACGGTGGGTAAAGAAACGCGCAAAATTTCACCCATCACAGGCTACCCATCGTCGATTTTGGACGAAGCGGGCCGAGGCGATGTCTTGGATTATGATTCTGACACCGGAAATTTGAAGAAAAAACAAGCGCTTCCTTCGGGTGAAACCCAAGAATTTGAATATGAAACAAAATGCAACCAAGTCAAATCATTGAAGGTTACTCGGCCAGGGCAGCCTGTCGCAATGACGACCTTTCAATTCGACGGAAGTTGCAATTTATTAAACGCGGAAGAAAAACAACTGAATAAAGTCACAGTTTCAATCTCGGTTGCCTGGAATAAGCAGGGAAAAATTGCATTTCTCAGAGACAAAATCAACCAACAGGAAATTGCCTTCACTTATTGGAAATACGGAAAGCCAGAATCAATTACTCTGAAAGATGTGGGAACGCTTCTCGTCAAATATAAAATTTTTGGAGACATTGAAAAAGTTGAAACATTTCCGCATGGCAAAGGCAAAGAGAGGTTTGCCAAAATCGACAAATCAGGCGCAAACGCGTTGATTCTCAGCGAAGTGAAAATGGCCCTTGATGATATGCTGGGTTTTCTCAGGCCATCGGGGCTCAATATTGGTCTTTAAATATCGAAGACTCGTTTTTCTTCAAACAGCCTGACGAGATCCCCGTTGATTTTTCCTTTTGCTGCGTCTTCTTTGATGATCAATATGGCACGATCACCCGGTACGGCTTTCTTATATGGACGATCTGAACATGTCAGTGCGTCGTAAATATCAGTGATCGCCATCATCTGACTTTCAAATGGAATCTGATCTCGTGTGAGTTGCTCTGGATATCCAGTGCCATCGAGTTTCTCGTGATGTGATCGCGCAATTTGAGGCACTCGAGCAAGCTTGCGTGTCCACGGAATTTTCTCAAGAAATCTGAATGTATGCAAAACATGAGACTCGATTTGATGACGATCTTCAACAGTCAGACTGCCTTTAGTAATCGAAAGCCTCTGCCACTCTTCGTTCGTCAGCAAAGGAACGCTCTCCCCCATCACCTCGCAAGCACTATCAACGTAACGAGCGATCTCGCTCTTCGCCTGCTCAAACAAAATGGCAGGCTCATTGGCCGCCATAATCTCTAACCACAATTTTTCGAATTCTTTCGCTCGATCTGGATGAGCGACCCTTAATAATTTCAGCCTCAACTCAATTTCTCGAAGCTCCTGAGGATATAATTTCTTCTCTTTCAAAAGTACTGGCTCAGGAACTCCGATCTTTCCGAAATCGTGAAGTAAAGATGCATAACGAAGCTGTTTCAACTCATCGGCCGAAAACACAATCGATCTGAATTCAGGCTGATTGCAATCAGTCACGGCCTGCGCCAAATTTACGGTATATTTCGCAACCCGTTCACTATGCCCAGAAGTCGTCGGATCTCGAGATTCAATTGCTGTAACAGAGGCTTTGATGAATCCTTCAAAGAGCCGTTCGATATCTTGGTAGAGGATAGCGGTCTCAAGTGACACAGCAACATGCCCCGAAAGCGCCTTTGCAATTTCAATATCCTCCAGCGTGAAACCACTTTCTCTCTTTGAATTGATCAACTGAATGACGCCCACCAAATCTTCAGTAGATTTCAAAATAGGAACACAAAGTGCCGAAACTGTTGTGTACGATGATCGCTTATCGAAATCTCGGTTAAACTTGAAAGTCTCCGTGACGGGAATATTTCCAACGTCAGAGACATGAATAATTTTCTTCCTAAATGCACAAGCCCCAGCCATTGAGCTTTCATTAATCGGAAGTTTGAACTGTTGAACCTCCATCTTAATTTTTTCATTCTGGACGTGACTAAACCAAAGAGTCTTTTCGTCAGACTCAGCAAGATAGAGGCTTGCACCTTCAGCCTGGCACAAGGATCTCATGATTGATAAAATCTTTTCGCAAAGTCGTGAAGAATCTCGCTCATTGGCCAACTCGAGAGACGCATCTAAAATCAGTTTGAATCTGCCCGACTCGGTTTTCATCTGGGCCTGAAGATGCTCATTAAATGTTTTTAAAGCTTCGAGTTCGCGCCCTTCTTTGATTTGCGAACCAACGGAATCTTTTGCCCGCCGAGATTTAAAGAACTTAAATTCCAAGACGCTCCCCCAATAAATGAACCCACTTTTAGGATACCATGGGCCCACGATTAGGAGGATCACACCAAAAACTGATGTAATTTCAATATCTTAAATCATCTCTAGCGGCGGCCAATTCGTGGCAAAAGGGTTGAACAATCTCGACCAGAACGCAGGCCGCTCGAATCAACGGGGTTTCGCCCTTGTTTCTCTCTCACACGCTGCAAAGCCAATTCATAGTCCGCCTCAATTTGAGCAAGGCGCTGCTCGCGCTCAGTCCCGTCTGCAATTTCTAATGCAACAGCCTCAGCCTTACGCTTGTCAGCGGCGAGTCTTGCCGTCATCTGAAATACAAACCAGCGAGAGTCACCCAACCATCTCTCGACCTCACGCCCCGCTTTTTTCCCGGCCGACCTGTGGTCAACCGAATGTTTCATGACATCGTCATAAAGTTGGAGACCTCCAATTACAGCAGGGTAGATCGGTAGCAATCCGACACCAATTAAAAACTGATAATACCAAGCCAATGGAAAATTGAAGACAAAGATATCCGTTGGAATGGCTGCAGCTGTTGTCAAAATTCCTCCCACCAAACCAACCGTATCCATCCATTTTGGATGAAGATTGGCGCTCATCGGCGAAGGCACTTGCAAAAGATAATCTGCCGTCAGCTGAAGCTCTTGCTCTGAAATCTCGGAGAAATTCTGCGCACCGAAGCCTGAAAATGGATCAAACGATTTTTCATGACTATCGAATGCTGAAACCAAAAATGGTAACAAGAATCTGGCTGATTCAAAATCTTTCGCTTCTACAAAGTTCACGAATCGTTGTCTCGCATCCACATATGCCGCAAGCTCGCTAGACAAGAGATTGCTCTGAATCGAGGTTCCTCGAGATAAAAACAACCATGGCCAACCCCAAAACCAAATATTGGTCGATGCTCCAAATGCATACTGTGCAACAATCTGTTGAGGCGTCCGATGCGCAAACAAAATTGACGTCAGTCCTTTCAAGACAAAACTCGGCAGGATGAAACGAAAGATATTATGAAATTTTGCCTGCAACCAAGGGGCAGTTTGGATGGCTCTTAGTTTCCATGCTAGTTTGAAAAACCCTCGAGCACTTGCACCATAAGATTGATATCGCTCATTTTCAGGGACTGACTCCACTCCAAATCGATTTGGCATAGCTCCCGCAGAACCAAGCTCAGATGCATTTCGACCAGGAACAGCCGTCATATGCACACCCAACTGTTCGAAGTATGTCGCAGTTGCCTGGGGCTGCGTATGCAGAAGTGCGTTCGCCTGCCCGAGCAACTGATCTGGCTGACTAACATCAGCTCGAGAGGGGACTCCCGGTATATTCACAACAGCATTGATCACGATCTGCAGATTGAGATCTGCGTATGCCGCGGCCCAAGTCTGTTGTGCAATGTGTTGGATGGGAACGGTTCGAGCTGCGCTCTGATAAATACCAAGAGGATATGTCAAGACGGCCGGCAATCGATCCCGAATAAGTCCACGCCCCTCAGCAAGCAAATTTCCGTACCACTGCCCGGCTCTTGATAAAGCTTTCACTTCATCCGCTCTCACTTCAGCTTGGCGCTCGAGTTCTTTCAAGCTCAGACTTTCATCGGCAGCAACGAGAGATTGCATCACGATATTGTGCCGTCGTTCTAAAGACGCCAGACGATCTTCAGCCTCAACTTTAAGTTTAAAAAGCTCCTGGGCCACCACCTCCGTTTCATGTCGAATCTTCTCAGGATCCACCGACAGGTGCGCCAGACGAATTCTTTCGTCAAATTCGCGTTGCGTCCGGTTCAACGTTAATTTTTCACGCTCTGTCCAACCACGCAATATTTCAGGAAATGTTTCACCGCTCGGCTCAATCCCGTCGGATTTCAAAACCGCGCGAAGCGCAATTTCACGGCAGTTCACAGCTCTCAGTTCACGAGCCTGCACTGTCTTAAGCAAGCGACGACGAGCCTCAGGCATATCCTGTAGTGATTCTACTTTTCCACCATTCTCAACACTCGGAATCAATCCATGCCGAGCTGCAAAGACGGCATTGTCCTGACCCGCGATATCCCACAATCGAGGCAAAGGAGGATTAGCAAGCACGCCAGTATAAATATCTTTTCCAAGTGCACTTAAAGCAAATGCGGCATTCTTTCCGGGATACTTCCACTTCGCCAAAAAATAATATCCAACCCGAGTGAGGTTAAAGATACCAAAAAAATACGCCATTGATTTTAGCAACTCAGGACGATACTCAGGCGTAAAGGGCTGCGCTAATAATACATATGCAAACGCCCCTGCCATCATCAAGTCTGGCAGTGAAACCGCGGCGCTAGCCTTTTTGATATAGCCGAAAAATGCCGTGTTCTTGAATTTTGCAAGATACCCCGTAATCTTTGACGGATGGATCTCAGAAGCTTTTTCAATAAAATCTCCAAAATTGCCAGACCCTGCTTGGGCATCGACGAGGAGGTCTAATATATCTCCACCACTTGCTATTTTATTGCTCTGTGCACGAATCTTAGCGAGGAGATTTTGCAACTCCGGAGAGCCATCAACGCGCTTGAGAGAGTCAATTGTATCCGCAATTTTCAGCAATGCATCCCGCTGTGGATATTGTCGATTGGCATCTGCAAACGCTCGAATTGACACCTGAAGCTCGAGAAGAGACGCGATCATGAGATACTCTGTCGGGCTCCATTGTGGTTCAGCTACAGAATGGCGAACGGTCTCCAAAACGCCTTCGATGAAAATCTGAGTTGAAGAAGCGATATTCGGCGATGCGGCCAACCACTCACTAAAGTTAAATTCGCCTGCAGAAGAGCTATCGACAGCATCTTGAAAATCCCTTAACCAAGCGTCGACGCCAAAACCACCTGACAATATAGAGTCTCTAAATCTTATGAGCTGATCCAAAGTTCCGGATGCAGGCGATCCTTCAGAAATCTGGCGGTCGAGCTCCTTCAAAACTTGAATCCGACATTGAGTAAAATGTCGGAACACTGAAGCTTCCAAATTTTTTGATTCGAAGTCCTTTGAGAAAAAGCCAGTCAAGATATCTTGGGTAATTGACGAAAGTTTTAAGTCTTGCTGAGCCAGCCAATCTTTCAAACGAAATGAGGGATGAGTCTCCAAATTTCTTAACTGAGTGGTGACAGATACAAAAGAATCGTTAACCAAACGACCTTCCAAGGATCTTAACAGCCGAAGATTCTCATCCTGAGCAGCCACCGCCTCAAAATCGGCGTTCTCGGCACGGTATTGCTCGAGTTCGGCTTGAGCAGCACCATAAGAAACAAAAACCTCTGGCTTATACCTCGACGCCACCGCAGCAAGGGCGGTCTCTTGAGCGACTAATGCTCGCGCTGCTGACCGCGATGTGATGATGTCGAAAATTTTTCGTCGTCCATCGGCCGCCACGCCAATCACAAGCAAATCGCCATCAGTAATTCGGCTCTGGCCCAACTCGATATCGTGTCGCAAGCGATCATCCAACTCCATGCCATCCCGAGAAAAGGGCCCTTCATTTACCAAGATCTTGATATCGGAATATCCAACTGATTTTTCTCGATCTATTTTTCGAACAAACGCACAACGAAGCCGCTGCATTCCAAACTGCCGCTGAACCGATACTCGATCCATGACGTAAATAGATTGATCTCGGTTATAGAGAATAATTCTATTCTCATCTTCAGTTACCCTCTGGATATCAAAGTGATCTGGATCAATGATGGCATAACTACCCTCGTACAAACTCTTTGGACGGCGATAGACTATTCGAATTTTGTTTTTTCCCCCAGCGCCTCTAAAAATCTTTACCTCAAGATCGCTCGGTTTCTGGATCTCCATCCCAAACTTAAATGAGATATCCGACGGGCTCCGATCATAATTGACGACTGTCTCCACTCGAGATCCTCCGCCTCCAAAAAAGCGCCCCAAGCGATTCAAGCGGTCCATCAATCCGTTGAATAATCCGATTTCTGGCTTTTTGGGTTCTACCAAAACAAAAGATTGATAACGAAGTTCGGAGAAAAATTCCTGCGAACGGCTTCCAGCCCCAGGCCTCTCTGCGGTGGGCTCATTGATGGCCCAAACTTGGGTCGGCAGAGTCAGCTGAACGATGACCAGCGCCAAAACAAATGGTAAAATGACTGAGTTTAAAGTCTTTAAAATGAACCGCATGTGGCAAATTTTTTACCAGCCTAAATGCCACAAATAAAGCGCTTTAAGAGTCCTGGCGAATAAATTGTGAGATTTTCTGTTCTACTCCCAGACTTTCTAACAACTCGAAAACCGGTACGGGATCCACATATCCTTTCAAGGTGACCGATCCGACATTTCTGAGTGAAAAGAGATTCGCCTTAAGTCTCTCAACGACCGCCTGCGAAACACAAATCGTATTGGGACCTAAACGCCGAGTATATTCTTGGAGTCGCGAGGCGAGATTCACGGGCTCTCCAATTGCCGTGAAGTTAAGGCGATGCTCGCTGCCAATATTGCCGAGAATGACAGGGCCATAATTGATTCCGATGCCAATGGTAATGCCCGGGTAACCCTTTGATTTCAATGCATTATTTATATCTTCCATCGCTCGAATTGACTCCACGGCAGCGAGGCAGGCTCTTTCAAGTGCCTCGCCTGACTCAAAAACCGCTAAGAATCCATCCCCCAAAAATTTATCCACATAACCAGACTGTCGATGGACGATGGGCTCAAAAACAGAAAACGCAATATTTAGAAGTTCAACAGCCTCTTCGGCCTCAAGCCCCTCCGCCAATGCGCTGAAATTGCCGACATCCAAAAACATCAGCCCAACGGTTTTCTTTCGAACCTGCGAGAGTCTCTTTCCTGACTGCCCCAGCTTAGCTGCGGATGCAAGATCGAGAGAAAGATCCTGCGGCACGAACTTCTGAAAAACTTCGCGCAATATTTTCTCATCACGAGAAAGGTTTTGGGAAATCTCGAGATTATCTTCGAGTTGCTTCACCAGCTTGGAATTATGAAGTGCAATTCCTAAATGCTGCGCCAATGTCATGAGAAGATCTTGATCAGATATTGTAATTTGTTTTTCTGGCTGGATATTATCAACAGAAAGCACTCCCAAAACCTGCTCCGCTTCGTCCATCAAGGGAACAGCCACAAAACTTTTTGTTCCGAGCATCTTTGCAAATTTCTGAGAACGCGCAGAAAGAACCTGAATATTCTGCTCAATGTCAGAAATCAAAAGAGGGGCCTTCGTGTTGACCACTTTCACAAAAAATCCGGCGGAATTTCCAGAGCTCAAATTAAACTCTGTCTGTGATATGAGTGTCTCCACCTGTGCGTCGAATCCAAAGTGTGCTGAAACTTTCAATAAATTTTTTTCGAAATCTGTCAGAAGCAGAATGCAACGATCGTATCCCAACAATTCGCAGACCTGTCGCGTAATGGTTTTCGAGAGCACCTCGGGCGGCATCAATGAATTAGTCAGCTGTGAAACTTGGCCTATCAATTGGAGCTGCTGGTTTCTTCTCTCAATTTCTTTCAGCGTATGATCAAGAGCCTCGTTTTGAGTCAGCAGCTCTTTTTTCTGTTCGTCAAATCTCTTTTTTGACCAAAGAGCAACCGACAACAGCATTGCCGACGATGAAAGAAAAAAGGCCCACGACAAGTCAATAGCGAATCCAATTCCGAACGCAACGACGTAGGAGGCTCCTGCCAAAAGCAAATCTTTGTGACTTGATTTGCTCTGCCATCTCAATTGATAAAGGCATTTTTTTCCGCCCTGATGCAGACACTCTGTCTCAGTCAGTTCCGCCGGCGACAAGCCGAAAACTTCGGGAATGCCTTCCAACATCCCTCGACGGTTCTCACACATATAGGGGCGTTCTTTGAAAGAATGTAAGGGAATTGATTCTACCTCGGCCGCATTCGCTGAGACAGAGACGATATTAAATTTAGCTGCCTTTGTGAAATGGCCCGAGAATCGAGTCAGCAACTTATAGACAAAACTGACATCCATCAATCCGCTGATTAATTTGTGAATCATTGGATTCGCCGATATTTCGCTCACATAGCGCCCCGCTTTATAGGCAAGCTGAGGATCTCCCGTTTGTTGCGAAAGTTTTTCATAGAAGAGATCCGCAAACTCGACAGAAAACCAAGACGACTCATCCTCGAGGCGTGCGCGAGTCATCGAGAGTTCACTCAAAAAATGATCGATTCTGAGAGGAGTCCAACCAAGGCGCTTTTCTAAATAAGATATATAAAATCGAAAAATACGTGAATGAAATGGCCTTTCAATTGGTAGCTCCATAATCATGCACTTTTTGAGTTCGTAACCATCTCCTCACCAACGCTTTTCTTAAACTGCCCGACCAGCTCTTTGAATTCGGCGATAACACCCTGGGCCTGCTTTTCAAATTCTGCCACTCCCGCAGCGCTTGTAATCCAACATGTATATGTCTTCGACCAATTGACGTTAAAAGGTTTGGTCGTCTCTGGAAGTTGAAGAACGACTGGGCAAATTCCTCTTGGTTCATAGAATTGCTTGTAAGCGTGTTGAACCACCGCAGACGACATCTGTGAAATCGTCTCCATATTTTCGCCCTCTGCAAATAGAACGATAGAATTCGTTAACTCAGAAAGATTGAGCCCCACAGAAGACAATTCAACAATTCCGAAAACCTTGTGATCATCTATTTTCAGAGACAAAAGATGTCGATCCCGCATAAGACCGCATGTCTCATAAATAGGCTTCAGCTTCATGTCGAGGTCAGATGGCTGAGACAAACCGCAGGCCCTCATAAACGAGAGTAGATTTTTTTCGATCAGATGATTACTCAGATCTAACATGTCATCAGCGCCATTAGAAACAATGCGTTCAAGATATTCACTTTTTACGGGCATCGACTCCTGTTCGCGGTAGAGACCATAGGACAATTCAAAGGCTGAGCTCTTCAGCGGATCGCCGATTCTTCTCGCGGTCTCACCGAAAAGAACTGCGGGATAAATATTATTGGGTCGATAGAAAGACATGACATAAAACACTTCAACTCGTTGCATGGCCTTTGCATCTCGAAAAAAATCGACAATCGACGCGACAACTTGCTGAGCTGCAGAATTAGAAGACGCTTTAAGTGCGTTTAAATGTTGAATGATCCACGCATGGTCATAGAAATGAATGGCTGAAACATGCCCCTTAATCTCGTTTCCTTCTTTCATGACAATTTTTTTGACGATCGGATTATCCGTCGACATCAGCCGATGATAAGTTTGCAGAATTTCTTTCGATCTACCCTGCAAAAACCTACGTTTATCCTGATAAATAAAATTGGTCTCGAACATAAATTCCCAGAGCAAATCGAGATCGGCCTCTGTCACGTCCTGAACGAGATTTCCTGCAACATCCTGTGCATAAGCTGTGATATCTTTGATCAATTCAATCGGCGCCTTTATGAATTCTCCACCGACTCTAAAATGGTTGGTCTGGCCGTCAGATCGAAAATCTACATGGGCAATTTCAAACACGAATTCCCGTGGTGGCTTATGCGGCAATTGCAAAATGCAGCTGTGAAAGCGCATTCCAGATACTACCGGAAATGACGTATTGTCGAGCATGCAAGACAACCCCGATGTGGACAGTTCAAAAACCTGACCCTGAATTTTTCGGCCTGGAAAAAGCGGGTGCTCGGCAGAAAAATAACACGGTTTATCATCAAGAATGGGAACTCGTCGCGTAGAGCGAGCCACCTGAGCTTTGGCGCGAGCGCCTTCTTTTTTTCGAAACAATACAATCACTTCATATGACTGTGCCAGCGTCGAAGATCTTCGTTTCATATCCACTCGGCTAACAATCCCCTCGGTTCTGAAAATAGGTTCGCTGTGGATCATAATTTCCAGCGACTCAAGCCGATCACCCGGCAGCAAAAGACCTTCTGAACGATCCACAAAGATGGACATTCCGAGCTGAGACATCTCGCAGATCTCTGCCCTCTCGATGGTCACTGCACCAACGGTAGTCGACGCTTTGATTTTGGCCGACAAGCCCCTTTTTCGAAGATCAGCATCAATCGCAATTCTTGGATTCCGGCGAAGATTCGTGAGCGTAATTTGCTCAGGCTTCTTAAGAGTGATGATTCCATTTTCAATTTTGAGAATTTCGGTCCTCAGATAGGCTCTCTTTCGCTTATAACCAAAAGAGATATTCACAGTCAGCGGCAGTTCACCCTTCGCCTTAAAATCTTTGTTTTCTGCCTGAAACGTATCGTCAAGAACATCAACAATTATTGAAGGCCCCTCAACCTTCGAGACCTTATCTTGCCCCCGATCGAGTGACATATAAATGGGAGCTCCCGAGAAAGCCAAGAATTCCAGAACGCTCGAAACTTTAATTGAATCAATATGCTGAGGCGGCTGAGTTCGGTAGAACTCTTCCAGTGAAATTCGATTTGAACTCATGCCTCATTATAGAACTTTTACGTTTTGACTCGTCACACCGAACTCTCAGACATCCATTATAAGGCTGACACAAAACACACATCACAATGCGCCATCGCTGAAATAACACCAAATTTAAATTTCAGTTTAGAATATGAAAATGCCCTACCTCATGGAATCTGCACGAGAATCTGAACGTCTTTGGCTCAAAAGTGATGCCGAAACTTCAAAACAACAATTAATCATGACCGGATTGAAACCTGGAATGATTGTCCTTGATGCAGGAGGGGGCGCTGGATTCGTGACTCGAATCATGAGTGAAATCGTCGGATCAACTGGAGAAGCGATTCTTGCTGATCTCTCTGAAGAGCGCCTCAAAGTCGCGAAGGAGCAGAATCGAGACAGAAGAAATATTGCTTATATCCAAGGGCCATTGGAAAACTTGAGAATCTCGGACAACTCGATCGATTTCATCTTTTGTAGATTTGTTTTTGAATATCTGAATGATCCATCGAGCGTTATGAACGAGTTTGTTCGAATCTGCAAACCCGGTGGAAAAATTGTTGTCGGAGATCTGGACTACAATATGCTCTCGCACTATCCAATTTCTCCACGGCTGGAATCTCAAATTCGAGAAATTATCTCGAAACTAGAACAAGCGAAAATGTGGGATCCATACGCTGGAAGAAAACTTTACCACTGGTTTTCAACTAAGAAGCTTTCCAAGATCAAAGTTCATATGTTGCCGCATCACTTGATCTATGGAGAAGCGCAATCAAGAGATACCATTAACTGGGCGATGAAGATTGACCAAATGGAAGAACTTTCAAAAAAAGGCGTTCTTCAGTTCTCATTTGACATTAATGAGTTCAGAAATGAGTTTATGAAATTTTTCGAGAATCCTCACCGCTTCAGTTATTCTCCACTTTTTTTAGTGGAAGCGCACAAGCCAAGGCGCTAACTTTGGCAGATGAAGAGATGCGTCTGGGTTTCAAGCGACCCGCTCTATATTAAATATCACGACGAAGAATGGGGAGTTCCAGTTTTTGATGACCAAAAGCTTTTTGAGTTCCTGGTGCTTGAAAGCGCACAGGCCGGACTGAGCTGGATTACGGTTCTAAGAAAACGAGAAAACTACAGAAAGGCATTTCATCATTTTGATCCTGTCAAAGTCTCAAAAATGACCGCAAAAGATGTCGAAAAGCTACTACAGAATGAGGGAATCATTCGAAATCGGGCAAAGATTGAGGCCGCCATTAACAATGCAAAAGTATTTCTTCAGATTCAGAATGAATTTGGGAGCTTTGCAAAATACAGTTGGCAGTTTGTGAACAACAAACCGCTGCAAAACAAATGGAAGAGATCACAGTCCTTACCCGCGACATCAGAACTCTCCGATCGTTTCTCCAAAGACCTCAAATTGAGAGGATTCAAATTTCTGGGATCAACCGTCATCTATGCCCATATGCAGGCCGTTGGAATGATCAACGATCATATCACCGATTGTTTTCGCCATCGTGAAGTCAAAAAAAATCAAACACCGAATAACGCCTGAGATTCAGAAATTAAGCCCGGGATCACGAGAGTTAGCTCCTCCACTTGTCCAGGCGAAAATCCTAATTCGGCAAACGCCTTCTCAGATCGCAGATCAATTCCATGGGGAGGGCGACCAAACCCGAAATAATGGGAGAGCAGATTGGCTGCATATACCACCGTCACCATTGTTCTTGCACTCTGTGATTTTTCATAGTCGTGGTGAAATCGAATAATTTCGACAACCACATTTGGAAACTTCCAGCGCGATGCCACAAGCGCACCAACCGTCGTATGGTATTCCTCAAAAATTCGATTCAGGATGAAATGGACTTGATCAGGCGGTAAGACGACCTCCTGACTTGCTGACGAATCTGCAGATTTTATCAAATTTGTCTGCGCAGATTTTGTAGAATTCAAAAGAAACTTTTTCTTCTGCAACTCCAAAAAGCTATTGAGCAATACCGGCTTACCCATATCATGCAACAACCCGGCAATGTGAGCATACTCCGCGTCGACCCCAATCTTATTGGCAAGATACCTGGAAATGGTTGCGACAGCTGACGAATGCTGCCAAAGATTTTTAAGAACATCTTCAAACCCACGCGCATCAAAAATTTGTCCCTGTATGGTCGACGAGAGAATCGCATCTTTCGCGATCCTGAGCCCAATCCGACTGAGTGCATCTCGCAACGAAACTGTTTCTGAAACACCCCGATAATATGCAGAATTCGCAATCTTAATTAATCGCGCTGCAAGGACTTGATCTTGTCGGATCAGTTTCTCCAATTCGGGAATTCCAGTCTTTGGATTCTTCAACATCTCTAATGCCTGAGTCGCAACCTGAGGAAGCATCGGAATCTCAAAATTCTCTTTTGTTACCTGCTCTTTGATCGTCGCTCGCACAATCTGAAAAATGGATTCGAGATTATTGACCGAACTCGCAGCTGATAGTTTCAAGTCATTATTTTGCTGCATGAGGTTTACTCCTTTGCAATGGAATTCGTATCACAAATTTCGTATGCGCCGATCGCTCGTCGATAAACAATCGACCTTGATGGTCCTCAATAATTCCCTTTGAAATACTGAGACCGAGGCCAGTTCCTTTACCAAGCTCTTTTGTGGTAAAAAATGGATCCATAATTTTTGCACGAAGAGACTCTGGAATTCCCGATCCAGAATCTTCTATTGAAATTTCAAAATCGGAGCCAACCTCTGCAATTTGTACTGTGATCCAGGGTGAGGGAGAACCCTCAATTGCGTCCAAGGAGTTGTTTAAAAGATTAAGCAATACCTGCGACAACTGGGACGACCGGCACTCTACACTATTTGTTGTTGTCACGTAGAGCTTGAACTCAACTCCGTTATTTTTGATTCTTTCTCGGCAGAGCTCAAGAGTATCATCGACGATCTGATCCCACGATGCCCTGATGAATGGATCGTTCTCTGAATTTCTTGCAACAGCTTTCATTCCTCTGACAATCTTCGAGATACGATCAACCGTATCCATGACTTTAATCAACCCATCCTTAAATCGAATCGGGTCTACTTTTCCTGCTTCGAGGTTTTTCAGAAGAAGCGCTGCGCGCCCATGAATAATCGCGAGTGGATTATTGATTTCATGCGCAATTCCTCCGGCCATCTCACCAAGGCTTGCAAGACGAGAGGAGTGAAAGAGCGTCATCTCTGCCTGCTTTTTCGATCGCAAATCGATTGCAACAACTGCTGCAAACTTTGGCATTCCTTCGGAATCTCTTAACGGAAAAACCCTGAGTAAAACTGGAATCTTTTCTCCAGTTTTTTTATTCTCAAGAGTGCGCTCGCCTTCCCAGGTATTTTCCAATCCCGACGATTTAATTCCCTCGGAGACGAGCTCACTGTAGTAACTAATAATATTTACATCATCTAGAACGCCATGTTCTTCAAAGCCAAGCATGGCCCGAGCCTTTTTGTTCAGAAAAATGGGCTTGCCTGCCAAATCGCCATAGCCCACAAAATCACTTGATGCCGATATAAGACTGACGAGATTTTGCATCATTTCTTCGTCTTGCTTACGTGATGTTATGTCTCGAATGATGCCAATCAGGTACTCTCGTCCAGATTCGTCTGTATACGGGGTTTTCTTTGTGAGAATTTTTCTCATCTCCCCCGTATCGGGCAAAACAATTTCTTCTTCGATCTCATTACTTAACTGGAATTCAAAGACTTCATTGTCCATGACCCAAAAATGATCGGCCATTTCCTTTGGAAAGATATCGTAATCACTTTTGCCTACAAATTTTTCAGAGGGCATCTTCAAGAGATTCGTGAATTCTCGATTACCATAAATCCATCGATGCTCACGATCCTTCACAAATATTGGATCGGGTAAAATATCCAAAAGATTGCTGATGAATTCGTTCTGTTGCTTACTCGCTGACTGAGCGACTTCAAAAATGAGTCCGACGATTTGACTCGGGCGAGATTGTTCATCTCGAAGAATCTTGCCCGTCACTCGGAAGGATTTCGTAACCCCGACAACGCTGAAGATTCGAAACTGAAAATCGAGATTTCCGCCACTCTGAATTGCCGCGGAAATATGCTGATCAAACGACGCAGCATCAGCGGCGAGAATCGAAAAAGTGGGATCTCCCAGCGCCGCAATATCAAGCAGAGACTCTGCACAGCCAACCTGTTCAGAAGCAATATGCCATTGCCAAATCCGGGCATTGAGTGACGAAAGAGCTAGCCGAACTAATTCATCTCGTCGTTCGGATGAATCAACGACTCCACCAAAGGCAATTGGATCAGATAAACGAGACATCCCCCAGACACTCCCCTAAGCACCATTTTACGATATTCTGCGTCGCACCAATAACCTGGCGAAATGACTTAATTTATTTTGATTCTCCAAATCGGCTTCGGTTTAGACGCCAAGTGATTGTAGGCTAATTCGTGTTAAAAAAAAGAAGCCATTCAACGGTGACAGCATTCTATTCTGTGGTACGTGAGGCGAATGCAAAAATTGGTTATTTCTCTCCACAGTTATCTCTTGGTTTCGGCTGTTTTTTTTGGCTTGGGAGTTTCAAATTCATACGCAGATAAAGGGGGCCCACAGGAGGGTCCTTCTCGATCGGCATCAAGTTCAGCCCCTCGACAAACTAGAGAAGAACTAAAAGTAGAAAAGTTTCACGCAGCACTAAAATTCTGGGCTGCGCTCCGGGAACGAGGCTTCGTTTTTCCCAAGGATCCAACAACCGCTCGAAAAAAGCTCTTGAATGAACTGAGCGGCAAAGCAGCTGTTGAGACCGTCGTTCCAAGTAAGAAAGAGCTTGAGAAAAAGCGACAGCGGATTGAAAACGACATTTCAAGCGCGATTACAATTGCGGGCACTGATGATATTAAGGCCCAGCAACTTGGCAAGCTTCTCTTAAATCTCCCTTCCGTCAATTTTTGGATGGGCAGAGAATCTCGACTCGCCGCGGACCTCAGTATGGCCAGAATTGAGAATCAATTGCACGTCATTCGACGCAGCTCACAAGCGACCGATTTTGTTGCAGCTGCTTCAGCGAGACGAAGACAAACTGACGATTTTTCCATCCCACTTCCAGCAGACGAAATAACTGAGGCTGCCCTCACCGCAATGGCTAAACAAAGCAAACTGCCATTTGAGATCACTGAACTTCGTGAATTGCTGAGAAAGGAATTAGATGCAGACTTAGTTGTTCAGCTGGTTGATCGAGGTTTTTCAGTGCCAACCTCTGATCTTGTTAACGGAAGGCTGTCTATCGAAATCAAATTTTCAGCCAAAAAGGATGTGCAGGTCGTAGAGATATTTTCTGTGCCATTTGACATATCGACAAAACAGACGACTTTTGAATCTGCAATTGCAACAGGAGACTGGTTTGAGCGACTACAGGCAGCGATCGACGCCTTGACTCACAAGCCTGCGACTACCATTCGCGCTCGGATTTACGATCCTGAATCACACAGTGCTACTTCTGACGAGGGTACCAAAGAAAGTGGTGCCGAATGTTTAAATGCGCTTCTTAAGATTGCTAGCATTCACAAGGGGAACACCAGCGCAGCGGTCAATAAAGAAGGCCCACAAGAGCCGCGCAGATAAAAGTCGCAAGATTGCCCCCGATCAAGGCTTTAACACCCAGCTTTGCGAGATCAGCTCGCCGCTCAGGGGCCATCGCACCAATACCCCCCACTTGGATGCCGATCGATGCAATATTTGCAAATCCACAAAGCGCATAGGACGCAATGAGAACCGTCCGATCGCTCAGGGCCGAACCAATATCGGATAAGCTGATATAGGCGACGAATTCATTGAGTACGATTTTTTCTCCGAGCAATCGGCCCATCGCAGAAATTTCTGAAACGGGCGTGCCCAGCAACCACGCCAACGGAGAAAAAACCCATCCCAGAATTTGCTGCAGAGTAATGTGATAACCGAGAAGGCTTGCAAGCCATCCCACAACACCATTCGCCATATAAACAAGCGCCGTAAAGGCAATCAACATCGCTGCAACATTCAGCGCCAACGATAAGCCTTCGGAAGCTCCTCGAGTGGCGGCCTCAATGGCGTTCGTATCCACTTTCGCGAAATTAGACTCGAGCTTATCGTTCGCCTTTTTCAAATCACGATCTGGCATCATGATCTTAGAAATCAAAAGAGTTGCCGGAGCAGACATAATGCTCACAGTTAACAAGTGGCCCGCAATATCGGGAAATCTCGTGTGAAGAAGCGCAACATAAGCAGCCATCACCCCACCTGCCACATTTGCCATTCCGCCAATCATAATACAAAGCAAACTGGAGTTCGTCATTGTGGCCAGATAAGGCTTAATCAAAAGAGGCGCCTCAGTTTGACCTAAAAAAACATTTGCCGCCGTTGAAAGAGTTTCAGGCCCCCCAACCGGCATAAATTTTTTCATCACCCACGCGATTCCATAAATGATTCGCTGAAGAATTCCTAAATGATAGAAAACCGCGACAAGCGTTGAAAAAAAGATGATGGTAGGAAGAACTTTGATCGCAAAAACAAAGCCACCGGTTTTTGCTTCATCCGATAATGGGCCAAAGACAAAGCGAGCGCCTTCATCCGAAAAGCTTAAAACTTTCATCACAAAGCCATTCAACCAATCAAAAACAAACTTAAAAAGCCCAGGAATTTTAAGTGAGGGAACTCCCAAAACCATGACCGCGAAAATAATCTGGAGTAAGAACCCCCAAATCACAATCCGATAAGAAATCGCCTTGCGATTATCTGATAAGAGCCAAGCAATACCCACAAAAACAATGATTCCTAATATCCCTGTCATGCTCAATGCATACGCGGGCGAACACAAGAAACTCAAGTCACAAATCGAGTCCGCAGCACTTGGTGCCACAAGCTTTCAAGGCGCGTATGACATTGATGCCCATCGGCGAGCAGGTAGACGTCCAGCCCGAGTTCCCGTCCCACCTCAAGGTCATGATCGGTATCACCAATTAATACGGTTTTTCGCGGTTCCAAGGGATGCTCACGCAAAAGATCTCGGCCGCGATCGAGTTTGCTTCCGGCATAATGATCGCCTATGCCGTAAATTTCCGTAAAAAAATGCTCAACGCCAAATTTTTTGACCACTTCGTCTAAATGCCGCTGATGGCCCGCTGAAAGTATGAACTGCGGTCGCCCGGTCATATGATTAAATCTCAGAGCTTCGATCACATCCGGAAATAGTCGAGCCTTATCGACGTTTTTTCCATAAACTTCAATAAATCGATCTGCGATGTCTTTAAATGGCGTTCGAGTGAAATCAAATCCCAATTTTTCGTAATAGTTATAGACCGGAAAGCCAAATATCTTTCGATAATCCTGCACCGTTAACTGTGGAAGCTCATATTCCACAAGAATCTCCTGAATTGTGGAAACAGCCACTTCAACGTCATCCAGCAATGTTCCATTCCAATCCCAAACGACTGCAGAATAATTTTTCATGATTTGCGGCAGAGGACCAACGACTTCCATAGGCCCGTTCTATATCAGTGCCGAAGCTCATTTGCTAGTTCTTAACGAACCAGAAACAACCACAGCCGTAGTTCTGGCTGTCCGCCATGGCTTCGCTCGCATCATAAACCAAGCCACCGGATTGTTCTGCATCAGGAATCAATGCGAATTCTTGCAGCGAAAATCCTGAAAACATCTCAATCACCTGTCGATATCTGTAAATTCTATGTGCATTAAATTGAATGACGCTCTTGCCGATTGGAACCACAAAAAGTAACTGGCCGTTTTTGGCAACAACTCGCTTTAATTCCTTCACTGCCGCGAGATCCCCATCGTAATCTAACTCATCGCCATAGCGAGCAAGTCCAATATGCTCAACAACGTGCATGCATGAGAGCGAGAGAATCGATTCGTCGGCAAATGGTAATTTTTTAATATCTGCAGATCCAATTTCTAGTTGAGAAAGCTGCAATTGAGGCGGACGAAAATCAAAAAACTTAATGGGGACGAATGCTGAAACAATTGAACAAAAGAAAAGACTAGAAGAAATGTCGACATGTTCCTTCGGTCTCGTCTTTTCAAGAATCCGAGCGCCCCATGCTGTATGATAGACATAGTGGCGATCAAAACCTGTATTTGTTGTTCGGTCATCCAAACATGGGAAGCGATATTTCCAATCAAGCAAAAATCTTTTTTCAGTCTTCAATTCTTGCTCTGAGATTTTTTTAAATTCCTCAACGAATTGTTGTTCTTTTTCAGACAATCCCATTTGCCGCCTCCTTAAGTCTTTAAGAATTGTCTTTTATTGAGACTTTCACCACTCATTTGTTCTAGAATCTAAAATGTAGGGGAACACACGATTGAACTCAAAGCCCAACGAAAAACAAATATCGCCGTTTAAGGCTCATGCTTTTTTAGTGGGCTTGGGCATTTTCTTGAGCCGCATTGCCGGCCTCGTTCGAGAGCGAGTCTTTGCTCACTACTTTGGAAACTCATTGGCCGCCGGAGCCTTTCGCGCGGCATTGAGAATTCCAAATTTTTTGCAGAATCTTTTTGGTGAGGGTGTCTTGTCGGCCTCGTTTATTCCCGTTTACTCCGGACTGCTTGCCAAAGGGGAAGATGAAATCGCTGGAAGAACCGCCGGTATCATCGCCACACTATTAGCATCCCTCGTCAGTATTCTCTGTATTCTTGGTGTTTTATTTTCATCGACTCTCGTGGATTTAGTCGCCCCAGGATTCGAGGGCGAAGTGAGAACTCTCACCATTGATATTGTTCGAATTCTTTTTCCAGGCATTGCTCTTCTTGTACTGTCTGCCTGGTGCCTTGGCATTCTGAATAGTCATCGAAAGTTCTTTGTCTCCTACTCGGCTCCGGTGCTTTGGAATCTCGCCATGATTTTGACTTTGATTTGTTTTGGGTCTCATTCAGACGAAAATTCCCTCGCTGTTTATTTAGCCTGGGGAACCGTTGCTGGCTGTGCTTTACAATTAATTGTTCAACTCCCATTTGTGTTTAAATTTGCTCCGCGAATTATTTTTGGATTTTCCACAAAACTTCATTCTGTACGAATGACGATCAAGAACACGCTTCCGGTACTCATGGGCCGTGGCATTATTCAAACAAGTGCATATATAGACAGCATGATCTCAAGTTTCTTGGGACCTATTGCCGTAGCGGGACTCGGTTATGCTCAGACGATTTACCTGCTGCCCATCAGTCTGTTTGGAATGTCGGTCGCTGCAGCAGAACTGCCAGCTATGTCGACCATCGCTGCAAATTCAGATGCGGCAAATGAAGCTTTGATTCAACGGCTCAAAAAATCACAACTGACTGTTGCCTCAATGATCTTGCCATCAATTGTCGCCCTGTCAGTTCTTGGAAAATTCGTTGTCACTATCATTTATCAAACAGGCAAGTTCACAGAATCCGACACATTATTTGTCTGGTATATTTTGATTGGCGCCAGCGTCGGATTACTTCCTAATACCTGGGGACGATTGTACTCGTCGACGCTCTATGCTCTTCTCGATACAAAAACTCCCCTCAAGTGTGCCAGCGTAAGAGTGCTTGCAACCGTTCTTCTTGGAATCCTATTTGCTTTTCCCCTTCGTCCGTTATTTCTGCAGATTTTCTTATGGCTCGGAGTTCAAATTCCCTTCAACGAGATACAGATGGGGGCTGTCGGACTTTCTTTCTCGAGCAGTCTCGCCGGAATCATTGAATATGCTTTACTCAAACGATCGCTTTCAAAACGCCTGGGGAATTTTAAGTGTAGCCGAGCTAAGCTGATGGGATGTTTATTCGCAGCCATATCATCAAGCCTGATCGCTCTAAGCCTGGCGCTCTTGATGCCAGACAGTATTCATCCACTGGTACGAGCCCTATTGATAATGGGAGTATTTGGCTCAATTTATCTTGGAATTTCTAAGGCATTGAGGCTCAGAGGTTAATCCGAAATAAATACACCGACATAGATTTTCTGAGCTTGATAAAACGAGCCTGAAAAATCGTGAAGATGCGTAAGGACTGAATCGAACTTACCGCGCACCTGACCAACCATCAAAATTGCCGCATCCGTCGTGTTGTTTGGACTCAATTCAATATTGACCTCCGGAACAAAATTTTTCTCATTATCTTTCTTTGGATCAATAAATAAGAGACCCCCAAGGTGCACTGTAGTTTTATAGGTGATCCCTTGTTTTAGAGAATCGAGAGTCGTCTCGCAGGTATCAAAAAACTCCGGGGCATCAAACCAATTACTTGCAGGATCATAAGCTGGCATTGAAATGGTTTTCGTACACACATGTTCGTCTTTTTTTTGAAAATTATTATCACTGATTTTTTCATTCCAAAATTTATCTACGAAATATGTCACATTCATATTTTTGATTGGCTTTGCTGGCACCGATCCAGTCACCCTCGCGATAAAAAGATCTCGTGTCAGAGAATTTTGCCGATGACCATTCAGCCGAAGATGTATCAAGTCATCCACAAGATCTGCACAGGCCTGTTCACTCCGAAATGAAAGAACGGCGAAAAATAATAAAATAAACAACGCTGATTTAGACATATGATCTCCCTTCGCCAAGGATATATAGTTCATGCCCTTGGGGCGCAGCGTCAATGATCGGAAGACGACAGAGAAAACTACATCTCCTTGATCGCCGTCCACAAAGTGAGATCCATCAAATTATCCAGATTTTGCTTTGCCATCTTCCGAATGGTCTGGATCATTTCAATTTTAAAATATGCATCGATATACTCATCGCTATGGCTGCTGCGCAAAAGCGCAGAAAAACATTTTCTATACTCGTCAAGATCTTCTGGACTGTAACCTCGAGACAGGAGTCTGCTCTCAATATCCCCTGCTAATCGCGTCAGATCTTGAGTTTCTTTTGGCTTCAGATATTTCAGTATTTCATCAAATTCAAAACCCACATGCAAAGCCACTGCCGGCCAGTAAAGAGAATTACTATCTCCAGCAATAATGATGGGAAAGATCATCTCTTTTAGAATTTTTTCTTTTGAAAATGTTCCAGAGTCACGCGCAGTCCGAGCTTGATACGTCAAATACTGGGCGAGCAAAGCTCGATCATCTGCAGTTCCCCCCACAAGAGACAACGCAAAAGGCTCAATCTCATTTGCTTCAGATTCCAGTCGACCTACCAGCTCTGCTGCATCAGCTCCAGCAAGAGTCCCTCGCCGCATCTCAGCAACCCGTTGCCCACTTGCTCGCAATTCAAGGCGAGAAAAGATCGCACCTAATACCGCTAGCTTATGGACATAACCACCTTCTAGATACAATTCGAATAAGCGAGGTAAGGGCTCCAACCGAGATCTCTCAAAGTCACTTCGAAATATATCCATCCGAAGATCAGTGACGACCGTTGAGCTAAAACGAGGACTTCTGCCATGCGTAAATTGAAAATTCTGAGCATCCATCATTGCAGGACTAAAAATTTCGGGCACCCAATGAATATCATCACGCACATACTCTGTTGCGCCCATTTGTCGGAGCCCAAAGTTTCTGTGTAGTCCCAACCCAAGCTGGTCTCCATAAGCAAAGGCTGATTGGCCAAAGAAGTTCAAACGAGGATCTCTGTTTGACTGAAAGAAGCCATGGGTCTCCACCCAAAGCCGGGCCAGAACAAGAAGTCGTTTCCGAACATCTAGTTTATGGCGCACGGCGAGCGCACCGATTTCAGACTTAAATCCAACAAGGTCATTGGTTCCATCATCATTCGCAATTGCTGTGCTATATAATGGAACCCGTATCCCCAAGTATTCCTCCACCGGAATCAAGTCCGGCGGTGGCACAAGGACAGACGACATGATATCGTCTTCTGGATTGCGAAATCTGCTGAAGTCTTGGCCGTAGAGTCTCTGAACAAGAATGCCTTTAGGCTCAATCTCCGCTGGCTCGATCTTTGATGACTCCAGATCTCCCCCCCTGACTCGGTAAGGAATCTGGATAACTCGGGCACCTCCAAGCGCTTCATTAGTCTCTGAATCAAAGACCGTAAAATGGGTTGCTTCATTCAGATATCTCAACCAGTTGATAGCTAACATCTCGCGAAAACTGACCGGCCAATTCCGACGGCGATATTCTGTCTCGACAAGTCGAAGATGCGGCTGAACCAATCTCCATATCCCGACTTTTCCGATAGCAGCGGGGATCTTAAAAACATCTCTCTCGCTAGAAGGAAGGTTCACCAGTCTCCGCTGAATTCGTTCAGAATAAAGGCCATAGCGTGAATGCGTGCGAATGACTTCTGCGAATTCGAGCCAAGTCGCTCCAGGGACTTTTTCAATTTGCAGAAGATGCAGTTCTTGTTCTTGCGGTGGTCTATCATCCTGAAAATTAAAATCAGGAAGTGCAATTCTTTGAATCGATTGCCCGCAACGAAAAAAATCACTCAAACCAAACTGAATGTCGACTGTCGTAACAAGAGCTAGATAAAGAGCGACCATCACCTGCCCGCATCGGTATGATATCCTTATTCAATTTACAAGCGCCTTTTCGTACAGCGATCTGGCCAACGACCGGCCAATATCGAACTTGCAGGCTTTCTAATTGTTAGCTAAAGCACTCCCACAGATGAACCTCGCTAAGCACCTGAAAATCATGTGGATCTTTGCATGCGCAACAGTGGCAGCAACCCTGTTTCACCTGCACGATCTTTCTGCAAGTGAAGCGGAGAAAACTCGACATTCAGGCTCATCTCTTCACCAAATCACGCCCTGCGCTGAATTTCTATCACTCGTTCAACTCCATTCCAATCAACTCGTCGCAGCGATTCGAACGCCAGATTCTGACACTCTAAAAAAGCTTTTCGAAGAGCTCCATCTTCTTGATCCCATTGAAATTGCCGCGATGACGGCTCAGATCAAATTGGGTGCCTTGCTCAACGCAAGCATCGTTCAAGAGGCGATTGTCAGGGCGTGGGTTCACCTTTATCCAGACAAATCAAGACTCGTCTCGGCCGTTAAACACTTCAAAGATATTTCTAAAGAATCAGAGAGACTCTACCTTGTAGATCTCGTTCTGGCAGAACTGCTCTGCCTCACGCCCACTAGCGTGGCTCTCACTGCTATTGGAGATCTCGAAAAAATTGCAACGCGCATGCGAATGACAAGCAGTGCTTTCTTAGAGCTCGCAAATCAAATGCATCAGCTCAGTCAGACGGACTTGGGATTTTATAATATTCGACTCGCTATTTACGCAAATCTCTATCTCGCACAACCGGAGCTAATTAGAGGGATCTCCAATCGCAGTGGTGCGTTTCAGCTCTTCTGGATCCGCCGAGACAAACAGCGCACTCCGATGGCTCCCAAGCATAAATCGGTCACCAGCTTCGAACAATTTAGAAGAGGGCGATCGACTTATTTTGATACGGCAGAGCTGACCAACTATTTGAAGTATGCAGCACCGGCTGCACGCTCTTATTTTATTTTTATTAACCTGAGAAAATTTACCGACTCCCAACTCAACGACCTCAAAAGAAGCTCGTATTTCAGCGAACTTTCTGAACAGCTACAAGCAGAGATTAATCAGGCAAAAGCCGCAGACTCTTTTTTGGATTTTTCTTCCGAATTGGACTTTGATACCTTGTCTAAAGAATCAGATCGCTTTATCTCTGAATCGCCCACTGATTTTACTCGAAAGACTCGGGTCATCTCCGCTTTCGAACGATATTTGAGTCGTTTTCCACCCACAACTGCTGATCGAGTACGTTCCGAAATGATGCAAGGAAAATCGGCTGTGGCGATCGTCAAAGAACTGATCTCCGAGACTGCAAATTCTCAAAGCCACGCAGCAACAGCGACCTTGATCTTGACGATATACGCCTCAAACCCGCTCGATGCATTCCTTGGCACCTTGATCTCTGTCGTCCCTCCAAAGTGCTTTGTCGAAGTGAAATCGCTCGTCACCTCGCAAAGCGCTCGAGCGAGAACCGCTATCAAAAACCTTGAAAGAGCTGCGTTTCAGTGGCCACACATACCGCCAACACCCCCAGAACACTCCCCCGCTCCCAGCCGGACTTTAGACTGGGACACGACACTTCGCGTGAAAGAGTAATTTTTAGAGTCATTCGAACGTCTGAAGGCTAATATTGATCTTGCATGATCAGTTTTAGTAAATGGAAAATTTTGGAAACGAAGCTCGCCAGCCTATCTATTTATCCAAAAGACCTCGCCGAGCATTTCATCCGCAGTTCTGGAAATGGGGGACAGAACGTCAACAAAGTGAATAGCTGTGTCTATCTTAAGCATATTCCCACAGGCCTTGAAGTAAAATGCCAGAAAACCAGATCTCAACAAGACAATCGATATTTTGCACGCGTCATTCTGATTGAAAGAATTGAAGCAATCCAACTCGGCCGAGAAAGTAAGAAGGCCAAAGAGGTTTATAAACTGAGAAAACAAAAACAAAGGCGGTCGAAACGAGCTAAAGAAAAAATGCTGGCCGCCAAGTCTCAGCGATCTGAGAAAAAAAATATGCGGAAAAATCCTGCCTTCGATGAATAAATGAGACCCTTCACATTCACGTAAAGGGAACTAACGAAGAATGATTGCTCTCTGCGTTCATATATCCTTTGCCCATTTTTTTTCGAAGGTATAAAAATTTTTCTATGAAAACTATTTATACCTCAACTATCGGCGTATTTTTGTTTTTTATTTTTTTACTACAAAGCAATTTTGCTTCGACCTGTAATACAGATCTGGCGGTTCTTGGAACGGATCGACCTGAATGGATCAATGGATTTCTTGATCGAACTGCTACCCCAGGCGAGAAACCTTCCCAACGCGCCGAACGCCTTCGAGATGCTTGGAAAATTCTTGTAAAGACCCCCGTTCAGAATTGGAATAAAGCTTTTAGAAATCGAGCGAGTGAGGGAAAGTTTAGCGATATCGAAGTCTATGCGATTTCATTTTTAGCAATCGACGCTTCTCGAGTGACTCTTCAAAAATTGTTGGATCAGGCTGCCGCTCATTTTTTTCCAACGGAAACATTGGCCACATCCGCGTTTAGCCAATTTCTAGACCTCGCCTTGCGAGAATTGGCAGAGGGCAGGATGGTGAGCGCCTCCATAGACAGAAGCAGCCGGCTAAGAAGTGACGTTCAAAGCCTTGCGACGAGATTTCAGAGAGTACATCCGAGTGGCGAAATCCCAAAGACTGCGCCGGTCATTGTGCAAGTCTCACCAGATCTCGTCAGAATTTTGAATATCTTGTCGAACTGGGGCGAACTCGGACGCAGTACAGATGAACTCCCTGTTGCCCTTGAAGCCCAACGATTGCTAGCCAATATTCGCAGTGTCACTGGCACCTCCAATCGCTGTACTCAGGCCGATTGCAGCGGATGCTCGGCTTTTCAAGGGGGCTTTCGATGCCATCCGGAATCAACTGGCCTTCCTGGTCAACAGACGGCAAAACCGCAGGGTGAATGCGACGTCTGGGCGCTTATGCACACCGCAAACCTTCACCAAGAACACTTAAGATTTGCTCGAACACTGAAGGCTTGGTCTGACCTATTGCCAAGAGATCAGCAGCCCTAAACGGGTTTCCGACGGTTCAACTACTGGATTCTAAACCGATACCCTACGCCAGGCTCGGTTAGAATCCACTTCGGCTGGGCTGGTATCTCTTCCAGTTTTTTCCGAAGGGCCGCAATATACATTCTCAGATATTGTAGATCGTCTTGCTGATTGGGGCCCCAGACGTCTCGCAAAATCATGCGATGAGTCAGAACCCTCCCTCGATTTCGCAATAACAGAGAGAGCAATCGGAACTCCAAATCTGTCAAATGAATCTCGGTATTTTTTTTCTCGGCAGTATTTTTCTCAACAGTTCTGGCATTCAGATTTATACGGATATCTCCGAACTCGTGAATAACATCGGGCTCACTTTTTTCACGACGTCTTAGCAAAACACGGATACGCGCCAAGAGTTCCGGCAAACTGAATGGCTTTGTAAGATAGTCATCCGCGCCAGAATCTAACGCCGCGACTTTCTGATCGTCTTCATTCTGCACGGTCAAGACGATCACTGGAATATCTGACCATTCTCGCAGTTCGTTTAGGAGCGACAATCCACTGCCGTCAGGCAATTGCAGATCAAGTAACGCCAAGTCTGCCTGCTTTGCCCAAAGCTTTGCTCGAGCTTCAAAAACACTTGGCGCATCAATCACAGTATATCCGCTCGTCTCAAGGGACTTTGTGAGAAACTTTCGGATCTGAGGCTCATCATCAATCACTAATATTCGTGTGTTCATCATCCCAGTTCCACTCTAGCTGCCCCTTCGGGAATCGGAAATCGAAGTTCAAAACAAAGACCCCCGGCATCCTTTCGCTTTGCGATCAAGTCTCCGCCTTGAGCCTGTGCGAAGGTTTTCGCAATCGACAGACCAAGACCCAATCCACCCGTGCGAACAGTCCGTCCCGCCTGAAATCGACTAAATACGTCTTTTAAATCCTGCTCGGCAATTCCAGGGCCAAAGTCTTCGACCGTAACAACCAAGCTATTCGCATGCTCGATGACTGAAATAATAAATCCGTCTTCTGACATCGCATGAATGCACGCATTCGATAGAATCTGAAACAAGCTTTGTGTTGCCAACCCATGATCCAATTTTAACAACGGCAATGAGGCAGAATAATTGATTCTAAACTTCTGCCTCCACTTTTCTGACTTCAATTCGTTCAGAGCCGCGTGAATAATATCAGATGGATCCGTCCACTCTAGTCGCGCTTTCAACATTCCAGAATCAATTCTGGTCGTATCCAACAAATTCGAAATTAATTTATCCAATCGAGCGACCGACTCAAGCGATTCTGCGACATCATTTGTTTCTGACGGAAGGGATTCCAAGAAACCTCTTAGATTTGTAAGCGGGGTCCTTAACTCGTGGCTGAGAGAACTGAAAATTGTTCGGAATAAATGTTCAGAATGCTCCAGAGCTTTTAACTCTAAAATTTCCGTCTGCCCAAGAGCTCTCTCAACTGCAATGCTCGCCGTTGATGCCACGAGTTCGAGGAGCGCTATTTCGTCGGCACCCAGAACCAACGATTGACGCGGACGAATACTTAAAACTCCAGTGACCTTTGAGGCTGAAATCATGGGCAAGTGATAACCCTCGGCATCACGCAATGTTTCAGATTGCTTTCCAGTTCGGATAAATTTTTGAAAGGCATAGTGAGCTACGCTCATCTCCTTTGGCCCCGGATTCCACGAGCTTTTGCTTTCTGGCATGAATTTCATCTGATCTTTTTCGTCGCGAATAAATATTGCGATATCCGCGGCAATCAAATGAGAAATTGATTTTACGATAACTTCAACCAAACTTGATATGTCGTCACTTCTTGCCAAATTTAAACTAAGATCCGACAAAAACTTAGTTTGCCTCTCTTTGCGCTCATACGCTTTTTCTTTCGCAGCACTACGCGCACTCAGACTGCCCATCACCACGGCGCCAACAACAAAAATAAAAAATAAGAGAATGTCTTCAAGCTTCGTAATGTAAAAGCTGTATTTAGGTGGAATAAAAAAGACATTCCAAAAACTTGCCGTCAAAACACTGGCTGCAAGAATGGGCCCCCGGCCAACAAAAAATCCCAAGACCATCACAACAGAAAGAAAAAAAAGACCAATAGCAGAATATCCCACCCACTCTTGAAATGGATAGGCCACGATCACGACTCCAATACTTACAAGCACAGCCTTCAAATAATCTGAAAGCGAAGAATGATTGCCATCGAACAGAAAAGATCTGAAGCGCGCTCGCTTTGAGGCCTCCGTCTCCACCAAATGCAAACTGACATCTGAAAGGTTCTCAAGAAGATCTTTCATCAGTCCTTCACCCGAAGAATATAAGCCCTTCATGCCTTTTCTCGGTTTTCCCATGATCACCTGAGTGATTTGCTGATCCTGACTGATGCGCATAATCGCTCGCGCAACATCCGAATCGGAAATCTTAAATACCGTCGCCCCAAGTGCAGTGGCCAATTGAATATTTTTCTCAACAGCTGCTTGATCTTCTGGAGAAAGAACTATTCCTCTGTCGACATAGACGGCAATGAAAGCGGCTTCGAGATTATACGCCAGCTGTCGACCTCTTCTAACGAGAGATTCAGACGAGGGATTCGGACCAATCGCGACAAGCAAGCGCTCGTTGGTCTTGTGGGGCTTCAGAATTCCTTTTTCTCGTCGGTAAGTATTTAAATCATGATCCACGCGCTCGGCAGTGAGTCTCAGTGCCAACTCTCGAAGGGCCGTTAACGTGCTCTCTTTGAAAAAATTTTCTTTTGCAATGGCGACTTTCTCGGTGTCGTAGACTTTTCCCTGTTCCAGTCGTTGAATAAGTATCTGAGGTGGTAAATCAATCAATTCGATCGAGTCTGCCAAATCGAGAATCCTATCCGGCACTGTCTCACCAACCGTGACTCCAACAATTTTCTCAACGAGTTCTTTGCGGCTTTCAACATGTTGCACATTCAAAGTGCTATAGACATCGAATCCGGCATCTAGAATCTCAATAACATCCTGATATCTTTTCTCGTGTCGGCATCCCACTGCATTTGTATGAGCCAGTTCATCGATAAGCACCAAATCAACATCACGCTGCAGAACTTGATCCAAATCTAACTCTGTGACTTCAATGCCGCGATGAGAAATCTGTCGCCTCGGCAATATCTCAAAACCTTGAAGCAGAGACTCTGTCTCAGCTCTTCCGTGCGTCTCGACAATACCAACTAGAACGCGTCGCCCCTGCCGCTGCTGTTGCCGCCCCTGAGAGAGCATCTCAAATGTCTTTCCGACACCCGCTGCAGCTCCCAGAAAGATTTTCAACTTGCCACGTTTTTTTTGCAGAGAATTCATTTATTAAAAAACATCCATCACATCTAGTGTTTTAGTCGATCGAGTTCTAAGTTGAGCTCTAGAACGTTGACGAATCCTGCTTCTTCACTCTCGAACAATCTACAGCTCACATGCTCGGCAATCAACCTGGATAAATCCTCCTCAGAAATACCCCTTTCCGCGGCTATTCGCTGAATCTGAAACTCGGCCGCGGCTCTTGTGATATGCGGATCAAGGCCACTTGCAGAGGCTGTCAGCAGACTATCTGGAGCAGAATTTTCATATCTTTGTCGCTGCACCTTAATGAATTCAGATAACTTTAAACTCGTCGGCGCAAGATTCGAAGCCCCCGAAGGATCGGTTGCATAATCCGCTGCCGAAGGTCGCGGCCAGAAATATTTAGGAGACTCAAATTTTTGAGCGATGAGTAGAGTTCCAATCGCTGCGCCATGCTCAACAATGATTGACCCGTTTGCTCTCGACCTAAAGAAAGAATTCCCCAAGAGGTTAAGACTGAGCGGATATACAAGCCCTGTGAAAAGTGTAAGTAGAAAAAAAGTCTTCAGCGCAGAAAAAAATATTCTCATACGATCCCCATTCCTGAAATGATCACGTCGATCAGTTTAATTCCGACAAATGGAATGATGACACCACCAAGTCCATAGATAATAGCATTGCGACGCAGAAGAGCTGCGGCACCCACCGGCCTGAATTCAACACCACAGAGGGCTAATGGAATCAAGGCAATGATGATCAACGCATTAAAAACGACAGCGCTTAAAATTGCACTTTCGGGAGTCGAAAGATGCATAATATTTAACACACTCAAGGCACCTCGTCCGCCTTGCAAATATAAACCACCAAACAGCGCAGGAATGATCGCGAAATACTTTGCTATATCATTGGCAATGCTGAATGTTGTAAGAGCGCCTCGTGTCATGAGAATCTTTTTTCCAATCTCGACGACTTCAATCAACTTGGTTGGATTTGAATCAAGATCGACCATATTACCTGCTTCTCGAGCCGCCTGAGTGCCTGTGTTCATTGCGATGCCGACGTCGGCATTTGCAAGAGCTGGTGCATCGTTTGTGCCGTCTCCTATCATGGCGACAAGATGCCCATTGGCTTGCTCATGTCGGATTCTCTCGAGTTTCATTTCAGGCGTTGCTTCAGAGATGAAATCATCGACACCCGCTTCGGCGGCAATCGTCGAGGCCGTCAGTGGATTATCGCCAGTAATCATCACGGTACGAATTCCCATCTTTCGAAGATGTGAAAATCTCTCTTTGATTCCTCCTTTCACAATATCCTTTAGATAAATAACTCCCACAATTCGCGCATCGTCTGCGACCACCAGTGGCGTTCCGCCCATGCGCGCAATTTCATCTGCTTTTGACTTTATGAATGACGGAATTTGCCCGTTACGCTCGTGAACAAAACGAGAGACAGCATCAAATGCGCCCTTTCGAATATGCCGGCCATTTGTGAAATCTAAGCCGCTCATTCGAGAAGCCGCAGAAAATGGAACAAAAGCCGCCTGAAGATCGCGTAAATTTCGAGATCTAATTTCATATTTTTCTTTAGCCAAGATCACTATGGATCGACCCTCTGGAGTTTCGTCGGCCAATGACGCCAGCTGAGAAATATCTGCCAGCTCCTGCTCACTCACTTCAGGCGCTGGAAAAAATGCAACAGCCTGACGATTTCCCAACGTGATGGTACCAGTCTTATCAAGCAGAAGCACATCGACGTCACCAGCTGCTTCAACCGCCTTTCCACTCATCGCTACAACATTGAGCTTCAAAAGCTGATCCATTCCAGAAATTCCTATAGCGCTCAACAGTCCACCGATTGTAGTGGGAATCAAACAAACCAGAAGGCCTATCAGAATAGGGATGGTTATGACTGAATGTGATTCTCCCGAAATCTGTTCAGAGAATTTCGCAACCGGAAACAGAGTGACTACAACTATTAAAAATATAATCGTGAGTGCAATCAACAATATCGAGAGCGCCACTTCATTCGGAGTTCTTTGCCTTTTTGCTGATTCGATGAGGTGAATCATTCGATCAATAAAAGCATCTCCCGGCCTTGCCGTAATGCGAATCAGAATTCTATCGCTCAAAACTTTTGTTCCGCCTGTCACGGCTGATCGGTCGCCACCGGATTCTCGAATCACCGGCGCAGACTCGCCAGTGATCGCGGATTCATCGACGCTTGCGGCGCCTTCAATGACTTCGCCATCCCCCGGAATAAGATCGCCAACTTCGCAAACCACAATATCTCCGATCTTTAAGTCTGAGGAAGAAATGGGCTTCTCATGACCATCAATGATTTGACGAGCGACTGTTTCCTTTCTTGTTTTTCGCAACGATGCCGCTTGTGCTTTTCCTCGGCCCTCGGATAGCGCCTCAGCGAAATTCGCAAACAAAACTGTAAACCACAGCCAAAGCGCCATCTGCAGGTTAAAGACATTATGAAACTTCTCAAAAAAACAAATTATCGTTGTCGAAATGGCCCCAACGTAAACAACAAGCATCACAAAGTTTTGAATCTGATTCAAGGGATGTAATTTATGAAATGAGGCGATGAAAGCCTCTTGTAGAAGTTGCTTATCAAATAGCTTTGTTTGACGACGCAAATGAAATGGATTGATGGACATAAATACTCCTTAAAATAATCTTCCCTGAAGCATCAAAAGATGTTCTGCGATTGGACCTAAGGCGAGCACCGGAAAAAAAGTTAAGGCTCCCACAATCACAATGACGAAGGTCAGAAAAATTGCGAATAAGCCGCCGTGCATCGGAAAACTACCGTCAGATATGGCTGCCACTTTTTTTCTCGCCAGACTCCCTGCTATTGCAAGAACGGGAAAGATCACCCCAAATCTGCCAACCAGCATGCAGAGCGAAAAAATATAATTATAAAATGGTGTATTGGAATTGAGCCCGCCAAATGCGGACCCATTGTTATTTGCTACGGATCCAAATGCATAAAGAACTTCACTTAGTCCATGTGGGCCAGAACTACTGATGCTAGAAGAACCAGCACGACTAAAGACCGCGACAGCAGTGCCAACGAGAACCAGAACGCATGGTGTAAACACACCGACACTTGCATAAATGATGTCGGAGCCGCCAATCTTTCGACCGAGATATTCCGGAGTTCTTCCAACCATGAGCCCCGCCAAAAATACCGTTAAAATCGCAAACAAAACCATTCCATAGACCCCTGAACCCACCCCTCCGAAGATGATCTCCCCTAAGAGCATATTGAACATCGCCACGAAGCCAGCCAGTGGCGAAAAACTAGAATGCATCGCATTGACTGAACCATTCGAAGCGGCGGTCGTTGCGACTCCCCACAGCGTGCTGCTTGCAATTCCAAATCTCGTCTCAACGCCTTCCCAAAAACTAAGTCCTGCAATCGCGGAATTTCCCTGCGACTGGAAATAAAGCGCGACGAATAATCCAGTTATAAAAATGAAAAACATGACAGCCCAGAGAGAAATTGCATGCCTCATATTCTTGATGAGAATTCCAAATGAAAAAACAAGTGCTGACGGAATCAACAGTATCGAAATCAACTGCAGAAAATTTGTCAGTGAGGTTGGATTTTCAAACGGATGTGCTGAATTGACGCCAAAAAAACCACCCCCATTGGTTCCTAACTGTTTGATAGCAACTTGAGACGCAACAGGGCCCAGGGGAATCAGTTGCTGAAGCCCTTCTAGAGTATGAACCGTGATGTAGGGAGAGAAAGTTTGAGGAACACCTTGCTGAATCAGAATCAGCGCGAAGACAAAAGAGAGCGGAACTAAAATAAATAAAGTTGCTCTCATGATGTCGAGCCAGAAATTTCCGATGGTGATAATTTCACGACGCCTTAACGCGCGCGCCAAAGCCAGGAGCACGGCAATGCCGGTTGCAGCGCTCAGAAAATTTTGCACTCCAAGGCCAACCATCTGTGAAAAATAACTCAGTGTGGATTCGCCCGCGTATGCCTGCCAATTCGTATTCGTGATAAAACTGATCGCAGTGTTCAGAGCCAAATCAAAAGGCATTCCATGAATATGCTGGGGATTGAGTGGCAGTCGATGCTGAAAGCACAGAAGTATCGTGAGAAAAAGACCACCAAGGATGTGAAACAGAAATAAAGACCCCGCATAGAGTTGCCACGACATTTCGCGAGCTGATGCTTCACCTAAAATCCAATGGACCCAAGATTGCTCGCCTCGACCCTCATCGAAGTGTAAAAAACGACGTCCAATGATTATTCCGAGAGGAATCGACAGAAGACATAAAATCACAATATAGGCTGCTATGAGAGGATGAAAAATGATATCGCTCATGTTTTCAGAGTAAACCTCAAGACACGAATACAAAATTAAGGCCCCATAAAAACCGCCCGCAAAGACATAAAAAATATATATAAAAATGGGGTTTGGATGCCCCTTGAGGACCGCAGTGACGAAGGCAACACAGCAGATGAGCGTTTGGCGACAGCGCCCTTATGAAACTCGACTCTTCGACCCGAGCGTGGCATGGTCAGAAAAATGAGTACCCAACCGAATTGTCCAAAATGCCAATGTACTTACACATACGAAGATGGAGCGCTTTGGGTTTGCCCGGAATGCTCACACGAATGGTCCCAAAAGACGGACGAGCCTGCAGAAAAAACCACCAAGGAGCAGGGCATTTGCGATGCACATGGCAGTCCGCTCAAAGACGGAGATTCAGTGACAGTGATCAAAGATCTCAAGGTTAAAGGATCGTCGCTTGTGGTGAAAGTGGGCACTAAGGTCAAAAATATTCGCCTGATGGAGGCAGACGATGGCCATGATATCGCCTGCAAGATTGATGGAATTGGCCAAATGAACTTAAAATCGGAGTTTGTGAAGAAATCATCATAGCTCTCAGAATTCTCAGCTTATGCTTTAAGGCTTAAAGATGGTTTCCAGCTAAAATGAATCAATTCGGTTGAGACTGGTTCGATTTGAGCATTTTCAATTGGCCATTGATTGACCAAGCGCATGCGCTTCTGGTTAAAGTTAAGCCGGTATTTGAATCAATGACCACGCTCTACCAGAGATTCGGAGAGTCGGACTGAAGGTAGAGTGAAGACATAAGTTTTTTCTAAGTGGTGCCCGTAGCTCAGCTGGTAGAGCACTCGACTGTGACTCGGGCTGTCGTGGGTTCGAACCCCATCGGGCACCCGTTTTGTTTGCTAGTACGAACCCTTCTCCTCCGGTGTCACAAGCGTTTTCAAGTTCGGGAAACCTCCAAAACAGATGAACTTTGTAGTCCTTTCCAACTTCGATGCGGTCAAAGACTTGTCTGAGAAAGTTGCGTTGGATGGACGGCTCCACTTTACGAAAATTCTTAAAAACGTATTCAAGGGTCTGTTTCATCTCACGCGGATTGGGTTGGTTATTCATCAGCACTTGCTTTTCGCGTTCCAGACGATCCAAAGCTGAACTTAATTCCTCTTTTTCGGTGCGAATATCTTTTAGGCGGCCATCAAGCCAGGTGAGAGCTTCTGAGGGTTCCTTCTGAACAAAAACAGCGTCGAGTTTTGCCTCTTTAATTTTAATCTCCTGTTGTCGTTGCCTAAGTTCTCTCATCCGACTCTCGATGACATTAAAAAGACGAAGTGATCTGCTTTAGCGCATCGGAAACATACGACTTCACTTCATCCTCATTCTTAAAACATCCGATAGCTCGAACTACGGCGTCTTCAAGTTCTTCGGCTGGCAGAGAGAAGTATTTGGTCTGTTTATTGATATAGTAGTATTTCTTTTCACCTGTTTTGGAGGTTCCACTTATGCCCTGAAAAGGGCTTCCGTCTTCCGCTTTGAGAAGACCCGTCAGAAGATAGTTTCGGCTTTGAACTTTTGTGCGCCTTCCAAATTTTTCATCAAGCTCTCGAATTTTGTTTCTCGCAAGAGTGAGTTTTTCCAGATCAACGACGCATCCATGGGGTAGTGGTCGTTCGACAATCTTTTTTTCAATTTGGCTTCCAACGTTCACCTCTAAGATGCCTTCGTTTTTGCGATCTGCGAGGAGGCGTCGTAGTGAATCGGGGCGAATTTCGCTGCCCGATTTGTTTTTAATGCCGTGTTGTTTTAGAGCCTTACATACAGCGGGAAGCGAATCAAATTCAGGGATGAGATCAAGAATTTGATGAAGTATGTCGAGTTCGGGTTTATTGACGAGACGCCGACCAGGGTGCTGAGGGTCTATATCAAATCCTAAAGTAGCTCTTCCTCCTGGGATTTTAGAATTATTGAGCATCCCAGATCTAATACCTGACTTCGTTCGCTCTTGAATAAGTGTGCGCTCAAATTCTGCGATCAAGGCTAAAAGTTTGAAGATCAATTCACCGATTGGGGAATTAAAATCAATGTCGAGTCCTTTGATATGAACATTTACGCCATTTTTCTTACAATGTTCCATTAAGTCGCAGAAATCCTTCATAGACCGATTCAGCCGACTGATTTCTTTGGCGACAATGAAGTCAATGCGCCGACGAGCTATAAGATTCCACATTTCCTGATATTTAGGTCTATCAGTGTTCCCTCCGCTTTTCCCTTCATCCTCTGTGAGAATGTAATCAATGATGTGTTTAATGCCCGTCTTTAAACTTAGAAGTTCCGCCGTTTCTCGCCCCATGTGTTCCTGTTGTTCTAGCGAACCATGTTCTTTAAACGCAGAGTCGTCGTCAGAGACACGGTTGTAACTTGCCCCAATTTTTTTTGTTTTAGTTAGACTCATAAACTTCTCCCTGCTTAATCATCTGTAACGTCAGCTCGGCGATCTTTACTCCGAGGAATCTTTTTTCGGGAGGCGTTTGCATCATCACTTCAAATTTTTTGATCTGTCTTTGATGCGCCCGATATTCCCTTCTTTTCTTTTGTCGATGACAGTCTTTGCATCGGCTATCAGTTCGTGAACCCTTTGAATAAAACTGGCTGACAGGTTTGGTTTTATAACACGCTGAACATTTTCTTAGAACTGTATCGAAATTTTTTTGCGAAGGGATTTCGATACTGCCTAATTCAGATTTTCCCTCCACTCCTCATCTGCGCTTTCCTTCCATTTTCCAGGTTTGTAGTCTTCATTGAATTTGTTCCGCGAAGAATTGTTGGGCCAGATAACGTAATTTTTCTATCTGTATTCGCTCCAGCTTCTCCAATTTTTTATCTTTTTTGAGTTGGGCCAAATCGAGGTGTTCTTTGATAGAATCCTTAACGAGCTTGGAAAGTTGTTGTGGAGACAGGGCATCGAGTTCGACCGCTTGATCTCCGTATCTCTCGAAATACTTCTTCGCCCCGTGAGTCGCTTCTTTTTAACGCATCTGGATTGTGTGGCAGCTTGAACTTTCTGACTTGATCTTCTGTGAGCGCAATTCTTTCGCCTTCGATCTGGAGTGCGGGCGTTTAATTGGAGGGGATCTGCCTTAGAATTCGAGCTTGAATCGGTCTGATTCAGCAGGGTTCAATTTTATTTTCTGTTCCAACTCATTCGGGGTCAGATAACCGATTCCCGAATG